>Ga0316189_10000190_pt1 | contig 59099 bp, 43 predicted proteins | sample LowCovwburrow_MG_FD_204930 | JGI IMG/M metagenome (GOLD analysis project Ga0316189, IMG submission 204930) | Coastal sediment microbial communities from Maine, United States - Lowes Cove worm burrow | ecosystem: Environmental > Aquatic > Marine > Coastal > Sediment | place: USA: Maine...
GATCGACAGCGGGTACGCGGCTTCCAGGCGCCAGCCCCGGAAATACAGCGGCTTGTCTGGGCCCGGGACGTTCGAGACCACGAGGTTGAACGCAGGCCGTATGCGGCCCGCCGCCCCAGGCACCGACGCCAAGAGTATGGGGGCCATGAGCAGCGCGCTGTACTGCAAGATCGCGTTGCGCGACATCCCCTGCAGCTGCGCTTTGGCCTTCGTGGTGGAAGCAACGATGGTGTGGAGGCGGTCGATCGGGTCGGCGACGTCGGTCGCCAACGAGGCCAGTAGGGCGCCGACCGCATTGCCGCCGCCCGGGTCGTCCTTGGGCCGGATGTTCACGGGGACCATCGCAGTGAGGGGCTCGTCCGGCAACGCACCCTGCTCGCCCAAAAAGCGACGCAAGGCGCCAGCGCACAGCGTCAGCATCGCGTCGTTGATCGTGCAGCCGTGCCGCCGTGCGACGGCTTTGATCCGATCGAGTCGATACTGCTGGGTCGCAAAACGTCGCGCCCGCGTGACCTTTTGGTTGAGGATGGAGCGGGGGGCTTGCAGGGGCGACACGAGGCTTGCCGCCGACGATCGCTTCGAGCGTGCGATGGCGAGCAAGGCACGACCGAGATCCTTCTGCGTCTGAATCTGGTCGCGCACCGCACGGAGCAGTGTGTCCAGGCCCGGTGGTGGCGATTCGTGGTCGTGGGGCGGTCGCGGTTGCGGGTTTCTTGCGAACAGCAGGGGGGTGTCGGTGTCCTCAGGGTCGTCCGACAATGCGTGCGTAAGCAGGCGCATGCCCGTATAGCCGTCGACCAGGGCGTGGTGCACCTTGAAGTACAGCGCCAAGCGGCCGCCTTCGAGCCCCTCGATCAGGTGGACTTCCCAGGGCGGGCGGTGAAAGTCCAGCGACTGCCCATGCAGGCGCGAAACGAGGGTGCCCAACTCGCGTTCGTCACCGGGTGAGGGAAGTGCCGACCGACGTACGTGATACTGAAGGTCAGGACGATCGTCGGGGACCCAGGCCTGAAGCGGGCTCTTGAGCAGTTCAGGGTGGCGTAGCTTGACGTTCCACGGGGGCTGCACCACGGGGTTGCTCCGTAGCTCGTCGCGCATGCGTCGGATGACATCACGTCCGCCGTCGGGCGGCGGCGAGAAAGGCAGCAGACCACCAACATGCATCATCGACTCGCGCGTCTCCATGGCGAGGAACATGCGGTCGAGGGCGCCCAGCGGGTGTCGTGTCGTCACTGCCGACGATGGTACGTCGGCGGACGCTGGACGATCCAACCCCAACGGGGCGGACAATGGCGCACGAACCGATGACGTGTGCACGGGGGGAGGGACATCGGCTAGGCTCGTCTTCGTCGACGATGCCGAGGCCCCCACAGGTCAGCGACCCGCCGCCGGGCGGGGACGACGAGAGCACAACCGGGATGATCGAGCGCGTCGCTCAGGCCCGGCCGGCCGAGGACCTCGAAGACGCCCGTGTCAAAGCGGCCGTTCGTGCGCGTGTGTTTGGGGGGACGAGCCAGCCCCTGCGGATCGACAGGTTCACCTTACTGGAGCGCGTTGGGGAAGGCGGAGCTGGCGAGGTCTGGGCGGCCTACGACCCCCGACTCGACCGAAAAGTGGCGCTGAAGCTGCTTCGTGTTCGGCCAGGGGGATCGACCGTGGCCGCTGACCGACTCTTGCGAGAGGCCCAGGTTCCCGGCCGCCTCTCACACCCCAACATCGTCGCAGTGTTCGACGTGAGCCAGTTCGACGAGCGGGCGTACCTCACGATGGAGTTCATCGAGGGCCCCAACCTTGCGCGCTGGCTGGCTGACGCCGAGCGCTCGGCTGAGGCGATTGTCGACGTCTTTACGCAGGCGGGGCGCGGACTTGTCGAGGCGCATCGCAACGGCGTGGTGCATCGCGACTTCAAGCCCGCCAACGTCATGCTGCGAGAGACGTCCGGGCGTATGGTCGCCAAGGTTGTCGACTTCGGACTCGCAGGGTGGCTGCCCTCGGACACCGCAGACAGTGTGCCGGACTCGGTGGACGGCGCCTCGGGCCCGGGGCTGACCCGAACGGGGCAGTGCCTCGGGACCCCCGCGTACATGGCCCCCGAGCAACGCGCGGGTGAGACGTTGGACGGCCGCTCCGATCAGTTTTCGTTCTGTGTCTCGCTGTTCGAGGCCCTCGCGGGCCAACGTCCATTCGATCGGGTCGGGGTCTACGTTGTGCAGCCGGGCGTGATGGAGTTGATTCCGACCCGCCGCGTGCGGGAGGCGCTCGAACGTGGGCTGTCGGTCGACCCGGATGCGCGCTGGCCAACGATGGAGGCGCTGCTCTCCGAGCTGGACGAGGCGCGGCGGCGCAGGTCGAGGCGCGGGCTGCACTTCGGCGTGGCGGCGCTCATGCTGATTGGGTCCGGCGTTGCGACCAGCCTCTACGCGGATGTGGCCCAGCGGTGCGAAGGCGCGGCCGCGGAGATGGGCGAGCTGTGGAGCGAGGCTCGGCGCGACACTTTGCGGACGGCCGTCTTGGGCACGAACCGGTCGTACGCGGAGAGCACGTGGGTGCGCGTCGAGGCCTCGCTCGACGCGTACGCCGTCGAGTGGGCGGCCAAGCATCGCCAGATCTGCGAAGCCACCAGCGTGCGCCACGAGCAGTCGTCCGAGGTCATGGATCTGCGCATGGCGTGCTTGCAGCGCCGCAAGGTGGAGCTGCAGCAGGCCTTGGTGGTCCTTGCGGGCACGCGCGACGATACGCTGGCCAACGCGGCGCGCTTGGCCGCGAGCCTCTCCCCGCTGTCGGTTTGTGACGACGCCCAGGCGCTCGCGGCGACCGTTGCGCCGCCGAAAGATCCCGATGTCGCGCGAAGGGTCGAGGTGCAGCGTGAGCAGCTGGCACTCGTCGAACAGCTGCAGAGATCCGGGGACTACGACGGTGCGCTGGCTGCCGTGCAGCCGATCGTCGGTGAGGCCGCGGGGCTTGCGTATCTACCGCTTCAGGCCGAGGCGTGGCTTCGCCGCGGCGCGATCCAGCAGCTTGTGGCCGACTACCCGGAGGCCGAACGCGATCTGCTTTTGGCGTATTCCGTGGCCGCACAGCACGGCCTTGAGGACATCGAGGTGCACGCGGTCAGCCTTCTTGCGTGGGTCGTCGGAGGCGGTCAGGCCAAGTTCGATAGTGGCCTGCAGTGGGGGGTCACCGCGCTCGCGCTCAGTGCCGGGGGCGATGGGCTGACTCGATCGCGGGCCCTCAACCATGTGGGCAATGTCCACCGCGCGCAGGGGAACGCGGCTCAAGCGCTCGACCACTACGAGCGGGCGCTCGCCATCATCGGACAATCGCGTGGAAAACGGCACGCGAACTACGCTGTCGTCTTGGAGAATATTGGCAACGTTCTCGATGAGCTCGGCAAGTACGATGAGGCCCTCGAATATCTGCACAGGGCGCTGGAGATCCAAGAGGAGACAAGCGGCGTGACACACCCGGTTGTGGGTCGGGCGCTCAACGGAATCTGCGCCGTGCTTGCCCATCAGGGGCAGTTCGGTCGTGCCCTGGAGTATTGCGAACGTGGGCTTGCGGTAACCCAAGCCGCCCTGGGCGAAGACCACGTCGAGACAACGATGATGTTGGGCAATATCGGCGTGATGCTTGCCAACCAGGGCAAGTACGACGAGGCCGTCGAGTACCAGCGACGGGCGCTTGACGCTCGAGAACGTACCCTCGGGCCCGCGCACAATAGTGTTGCGACCTCGCACGTGCAGCTGGGGATACTGCTCAAGAACCAGGGCAAGCTCGACGAGGCGCTGGGGCACCAGCAGACCGCGCGCGCGATCCTCGAGGCGACCCCAGGTTCGCCCCCCGCGATGTTGGCGCATTGTCTCGCGGCGATCGGTACGGTGCTGCGGATGCAGGGCAAGGGCGAAGAGGCGCTCGCGCACCAACGCCAGGCCCTTGGGTTGTGGGAGGAAGCGCTGGGGCCACGCCACGCCAATGTCGCGGTCGCGCTGGGCAACATCGGCAATGGCCTCTTCGGACAAGGCAAGCACGACGAAGCGGCGGAGTTTTTTGTGCGCGCGCTCGATGTCTGGGAGGAGGCTGTCGGCCGAGATCACCCGAGCTTTGTGCACACGCAAGCCAATTTTGCCAGACTGCTGCGGGCGCAAGGCAAGCTCGCACAAGCGCGCGCACTGTATGATGTCGTGCTCGCGGCGGTCATGCGCAGGGACGAGCCACGAACCGTGCATGTCGCTGAGGCCTTGCTCGACGTGGCAGAGACGGCGCGCCGCGACGACGACTTCGCCGCGGCCCGCGACCATGCTCAGCGTGCGGTCGACCTGGCCGCCGACCTCCCGCTTGTGCGCGCCCGAGCGCGCTTCATACTCGCGGACGCGCTATGGGCGGAGCCTGCCGAGCGCAGTCGGGCCCGTGCACTCGCAGCCAAGGCCCGAGCGACCTACGATGACGCTGGCGACTCACGGGTCGCCAAGGTCGACGCGTGGCTCTCAGAGCACCGCAAACGCTGAGCTACAGGACGCGGTCTCGGAGCGCACACGCCCAGCCGTCGAGATCATTGAGCGTGCTTTGAGCGCCCGCCGGGTCTTTTGCAACGCGCTCGACCTGCTCACGAAGCCCGGCCCTGGCTCGGCTCAGTCGGCTGCGTGCCGTGTGCGGCGAGATACCCAGCACGTCGGCGAGCTCGTAGGTCTTGAGGTTCTCCCAGTAGAACAACTCGAGGGTGATCTGGTGATCCAGCGGGAGACGGCGCAGCGCTCGCAGCAAGATGCGCTCCTCCTCGCGGCCGGCCATCGCCTGACTCGGTGACGCGCCGAGGTCGACCACCGAGATGTCTTCGACGACAACGCCGCGATGACGATGCCGGTAAAAGCCGAGGAGTTGATTGCGCGCGATGCCAAACAAGAACCCCCGAAAACTCGACCGTCCTTCAAAGCGCTCGCGCCCCTCGACGCACGCGAGGAACGTCGCTTGAACAAGATCTTCGACGCCCGTGTCGACCTTGCTGCGGAAGAAACGATTGACTGCGGTGAAGTGGCGCTCAAACAGCGCGTTCCCGGCCTCGGCATCGCCGCCCCGCCAAGCGGTCAGAAGCTCGAAGTCTGGGTCCTGCTCCATCGGCGGCGGTGACGATAACACCGCGAGCGCGAGCGCCAACCGGCCCCGCGGATGGTCCGGTCCCGCGGGCTACGCTGCCTTCGCTGTGAATCCTTCGCCGACGAGCTGACCGGTTGCTGCGTGGTGATCCAGTCCGGCGAGCACGGTGTTGAGCAGCTTGCTCATCTGGCCGCGCACCATCAGCACGTTCATCGCCTTGCCCAGCACCCCGAACTTGACCTCGTAGAACATCTCGAAGGTCACCTGCGTCGTCTGATCGCTCGCTGGTGTCAGGCTGATCTGCGCGTCGAACCGCTTCATCGGCATGCTGAACTCGCTCAGGGCCACTCGAATGCGCTGACCCTCGACGCGCTCGGTTACCTTTTCTTCGACGCTGGTGCCGTCGTGAAAGTTGCACCGCCGCGCGGCGCCAAGCCCGGTGGGGGCATCGCTGAGCAAATCGACGGAGGCCACCATGGGGTGCCAGTCGACCACCTTGGTGACATCGTCGATGAGCTGCCAGACGGTGTCTTGAGAGGCGTGGACGATGCGGGTCACGATTACGGTCTGCATGAAAAGCAGCTTGTGCCTCGCAATTCATTTCGTCCACGTACATAAAAGTAGAATTTCTATGTACAAATCGTACATAATTCCAAGCGATGCCCTCGGCGACAACGCCCGCCACAGCGGGTCTGGACAGCATTGAGGCCCTGCGGGTCTTCGCCCAGGTCGTGGACTCGGGTGGGCTCAGCGCTGCGGGTCGGATCCTCGGCCTCGCACCGACGCTGGTCAGCCGCCGCATCGCAAAGCTCGAGGCCGCGCTGGGGGTCCGGCTGCTGCAGCGAACCACCCGCAGCGTTCACGTCACGGACGAGGGGCGCGAGTTTTATCGAAGGTGTTGCCGCATTCTGGCCGAGGTCGAAGGGGCAGCCGAAGCGGTGCGTCCCGTCGCGGGCGCGGCGACGGGCACGGTGCGCGCTGTGCTGCCGACGATCACCCTATCGCTCGGTGTCATGGAGGCGTCGGCTCGCCTGCTCGACGACAACCCCGGGCTCTCACTGCAGCTGTCGTTCACCGATCAGGCCGTAGATTTGGTGGCGGGGGGCTGGGACGTCGCCCTGCACGTGGGCCGACCCCCGGACAGCACGCACATCGCTCGGCGGCTCACCACGGTCAGTCCGCGGCTGGCCGCAACGCCGGAGTACCTGGCGCGCGCGGGGATTCCCCAAACGCCAGAGGACTTGGCCGCGCACCAGTGCCTGCGCTTCATCAGCGATCGACCCCAAGACACATGGAGCCTCGTCAGCGACGATGGGGAGGAGCGCACCGTCCCTGTGCACGGTCGGGTCGAGTCCGACAGCAGCGCAGCCCTGGCGACGGCCCTCCACGCAAACCTTGGGATTGGGCTCATCACGACTGCGGAGGTTCAGCGGGGGGTCGACGAAGGCGGATTGGCCCACGTGCTCCCCGGTTGGCGCACCGCGGGGATTGCTGTGTACTTGTTGGTGCCCGCCGGTCGGAGTCACCTGCCACGGATTCGCGTGTTTGCAGACTGGCTCGGCGCGCATATCACCGCGCGGGCATGACTCAGCGGGGCGGCGCCCAGTTCCCGCGCAGCTGCCCCTCTACAAATCCGTACCGGAGGATGTTGCGATAGCTGTGCTGCGGATCGCCTTCGACCTGCTCGCCCGTCTCGGTGTACAGCGCACTGCAGCCAGCGTCGACGGCAGCGGAGATCCGATGGTTCATGATGGCCCCTTGGCTGCCGCGCCGACGGAACTTCGGGCGAGTCGCCCCCCACTCGAGGAACGCGATGCCCCCGTCGACCATCAACCCGCCCGCGCCCGCCGGTTCGTCGCCGTCGTAGCTCACAAAGCAGTGCCATCGCGGATCGCGGGTGAGACCGCCGAGCAGTCCGATCGCCGCGTCGGTCATACCGAACGCCTCGCACACGACCCGGCCGAAGTCATCGCCACGATCGGGCCCCACGCGTTCGACGCGGAGGTCCGTGCGCCCCAGGTCCGCTGGGGATGGCGCGGGGGGGCGGTGAAATTTCATCCACCCGCGGCAGCGCTCGAGCCCCGCCTCGGGGAGCGTTCGCAGCCCGTCCTCGCCCAGCGCCGCGTCGTACAGGTGTACGAAGTAGCGCGTGACGCCATGGCGGGCGTAGGCCTCCACGACCTTGGGCACCGAAGTCGGATCCCAGGCTTGCTGGGTGGCGAGCCCCAACGTGCGGTTGAGCAGGATACTCCCATCGCGCGCCGCGCCAGCGACGACCCCATCCCCCGTCGGGATCAGGAACAGGCCGAGCGCCTCTTTGGAGGCGGCTGGGCAGTGGTCGTGCAGACTGAGCAGCGCGGCCCTCTCGATGCGCTCGGAGGCGTCGTCGTGTGCCGTCATGGAAAAATCAGGCTAACACAACGGCAGATCGAACTGGCCGGGGGCAGGGGAGTGTCGCGTCCGTGAACCCCCCTCGCTGCAGCGGTGACGTCATCCACCGCTGGGCGAAAAACAGTAGACATGCCCAGCGCCGCCGCGCGCGGCAACGCCAGGGACGGTGCAGTCCGCCGTGTCGTGGGCGGAGTTCCACACGGGGCTAAAACCGCCGCCGGGTACATCGGTGTGCCCCGTCTGGCCAAACTCGGTCGGGGGCGCGTTGCCGAAGCGTGTGTAGTCCCAGTCGTTGCACGTGCCCCACTGTGTTCGACCCCCCGGAGGCGGCGTCTGTTCGTTGGTGAACCACCGCTCCGGATAGCCCCCGTCGTACACGGTGCCGTCGTCGTCCGAGCCCGTGAAGATGTCGTGCCACTCTCCGTTGAGTGGGCTGCCACCGCCGTTGACCACCGCCGCCCCCGTCTCCGTGAGGATCAACTGAGGATCGAGGCGAGCTGCGAGATAGGCCGTCACGGCCGCGAGGTTCCCGGGTGCGTTTGCGGGCGAAGCCTGACCAAGCACGATGCCGAGCGACGCGTTCAGCGTACCGTTGACCAGGGGGGTCCCCGCCTCGTCGGCCAGCGGCTCTTCGTCGGCGTTGAACCAGGGGCCGTCGCCGATCCTGTCTCGCGCGTCGATCTGCGGACCATCGCCGCCGTCGATGAGATCGGGCAGGCCCTGCGTGCTCAGGTACGCGACCCAGTCCGAGTGCGGGCTCTGGACCGAGTCGGCGAGGGATTGGCAGAACGCATCGGCCGCAAGGATCCCGCGGCGAACCTCGGGTGGATTGGTGTCGGGCATCGTGAAGATGAGGTTGCCGTCGCCGGCCACGTCGAGCGTGGTCGCGGAGCCGACGGTGTCGAACACGGGCGCACTCGACACAAAGAATGTCATCTCCGTTTTGCTGACGCTGCCTGTGCTGCCCGCCTCGGCGCCCGTGCTGTCCGTGCCCGCGGTGCCCGCGGTGCCCGCGGTGCCCTCGGTGGATGCGGTGTCGGTGTCCTCGCCCGCGGTTGAGCCGCCCCCGGTTGCGGTCGCCGACGTTGCGCCGGCCGAAGTGGAATCGGCCGCCGTCGCGCTCGCACTTGCGCCCGACGTGCCTGCGCTTGGATTTGCGGAGACTCCGCTGTCTCCGCTGGCCGCGGTCCCGGAATCACCGCCTCCCGTGTTGCTCTCGTCATCGCCGCTGGGACACCCGATCAGCCACACCGCGCTGGACAATGCCAGTGCGTGTGCAGGGGCGCGGCGCCGCCATCTGGACAACAGGGGCAGGGGGCGGGTGCGTGTCGAGTGAGTGCGTGTAGGAGTCATGAAAATACCAATGCGAGTGCGTGCGCACTCGGCCTCTGAGTCTAGTTGCCGATGGGCGTGAAACGTCCGCAAAAAACACCGAACTTCCGTGAGTCGATCGGGTGCTACCCTTCGCGCGTGGTCGGGCAGCTTCCCCTCCAGTGCTCCTGTGGGTCGTTGCGTGGTGTGGTCGCAGGGGTGACGCCGCGGCGGTCCAACCGGCTGGTTTGCATGTGCGACGACTGTCAGACCTATGCGCACTGGCTGGGTCGGGCCGCCGAGGTTCTCGATCCACACGGGGGCACGGAGGTCGTCCAGGTGACGCCCGCGATGCTTCAGATCACCGAGGGCATCGAGCATCTGCAGTGCGCGCGCTTGTCGCCCAAAGGTCTGCATCGTTGGTACGCCGCCTGCTGCAAGACGCCGCTCGCCAACACGCTCGGGGCCAAGATGCCGTTTGTGGGCATCATCCATCTTGCTCTGCGCAGCGGAGACGATGCGATGCCGTCCGATGCCGACATCGGGCCGATCCTGGCTAGGGTCAACGCGCGCTTTGGGCACGGCGCCGTCGGAGCCGACGCGCACGCTCGCGCCCCGTTCGGATTCATCCTCCGCTCCATCGGGAAGCTCGCCCGCGACGCGCTTCACCGCGCGCATCGCCCCTCGCCGTTCTTCGATGACAAGGGCGACCCCGTGGTCGAGCCGACGGTGCTCTCCAAGCAGGCGCGCTTGGAAGCGAAGGCCCGCTGCGGACCTGTCCAAAGCGTTCGCGAACGCTGAGTGCGGGGGTGGTAGCCTGCCCACGTGCCGCGCCTGTTTCGTGCCCTCCTGGCGGCGCTTGCCGTCGTCGTTGGTTGTCTTGCGTCGACGGGCACGCAGGCTGATCCCACGCTGAAGATCGTGGTGGGCCGACTGAGCGCCACGCAGGTCGCACGTCTAGAAGCTGCGGCACCCAAGGCCAAGATCGTCTCCGTGGCCAGCGAGGAGGCGGCGCTCGAAGAAATCGGCGATGCCGATGCGCTTATCGGAATCCTCTCGGAGGATCTCGTCAAGGCGGGGAAGAACCTCAAGTGGATTCAGGTGCTCAGCGCGGGCGTGGATCGCTACCAGTACCCATCGCTTATCGAGAGCGAGATTGTCTTTACCAACGCCAAGGTGATCCAGGGTCCCAATGTCGCGGACCAGGCGATGGCACTCCTGCTGGCGATGACGCGCCAGATCGTGCGGGCGTCGGCGCTTGCGGCCGGTCGAGATTGGCGACAGGTGCGTCGCAAGCTCAAGGAGGGCAGCACGATTGAGCTGGCGGGCAAGACGGCGCTCGTGATCGGGTACGGCGGGATTGGGGCCGCCATCGCCGAGCGTGCGCACGGGTTCGGGATGGAGATCCTGGCCACGGCACACAACACCGACAAACCGCATCCGGAGTGGGTCACGATCTACCCGCCCGAGCAGCTCGAGGTGTTGCTGCCGCGCGCGCGGGTCGTGTTTGTTGCGGTGCCCCTGACACCGGAGACGCGCGGGATGATCAATGCCAAGACCTTGGCCGCCATGGCCGACGGGACATACCTCGTCAACATCGCCCGGGGGCCGGTCGTCGATACCGATGCGATGGTCGCAGCGCTTCAGTCGGGCAAGCTCGCGGGCGCGGGCCTGGATGTCACCGACCCTGAGCCGCTTCCGCCCGACCACGTGTTGTGGACCCTCGACAACGTTGTGTTGACCCCGCATATGGGCGGGTCTTCGGATGTCGTTTGGGAGCGCCGCGTCGACCTTGCGCGCGACAATCTGGCCGCGTTTGTCCAAGGCAAGCCGCTGCGCAACGTGGTGGACAAGCGCGCGGGCTACTGAAGAGCCGGGTTACTCGACGTCGAGGCCGCGCGTCTGATGCCACCCGGCGAGCGACTCCTTGGGATACCCGTCGAATCGAGCGTCCGCCTCGCCGCCTTCGACCGCAACCCAGCGCGCCCGCGAATCCTCGCCGACCATGAGATGCACATGCTCGGGCGGGCGCGGGAGCTCGCTGTCGATGGCCCCTGCCACGGGGTGCAGTAGATCCGGCCAGCGCGCGTTGAAGGCCCACAGATGGGACCCGCACAGCTTGCAGAAGTGCCGCTCGTGTCCGCTCTTGACCGTCTCGCCGTCACGCTCCACGGTGGCTTGGTACACGGTGGTGTTCTCGACGCCCACGACCTTCAGCGATCTTGCATCGGCCTCGATGTTGATCATGAAGCCGCCACCACCACCGGTCTTGCGACAGATCGTGCAGTAGCAGCGCTGGTACGGGACCGGGTGCTTGCTGTCGCACGTGAACCGCACGGCAGAGCAATGGCACGAGCCTTCGAGAAGCATGCGCGGACGATACGCCAGTCAACGCAAACGCTGCGATGGGCTCCGGGCCGAGCGCGGGTCACGGTGCCGGATCGCAGCAGTCGCATACCCACTCCAACCCGCCACGCGAGGACACGACCGGCTCGGGATGGATGTGGCCCGTGCGCTCGAGCTCGCGATACGAGCGCGCCACGGTTTTCGGGTGGACACGCAGCTGCCGGGCGAGGTGAGCGATGGTCGGCAGAACGGCGCCACGCGCGAGCGTCCCGCGCAGCTGACTCTCCACGACCGCGGCATAGATCTGGTGGTGGGCGAGGCAACCACGGCCAAAGTCGAGTTTGATCTGCACGGTTTTATATTTACTAGTAAAATAGTAAAAATCAACCCGAAAGTAGAGCAGAGGGCCACTGAGGGGACGTTTGTGCTTCACGGCCCAGCCGTGCGCCCGGCTGGAGCAACACATTCCGTCGTAGAGTGTCGTGATGTCGCTGCGTTGGTCGCCCCGGTTCGCCGTCGTCCTCCTTGCCACTGCGTGCGGCGCGGAACCGACTGCGGACCAAGCGCCGAACGACGCGGCCGCTGCGGGCTCCAGGAGCGCCGCGCGTCGCCAGATCAGCGACCAGTGCGACGGGGCAAAGATCGTGTCGTTGTCCAAGACGCTGGCCAGCGCCGACGCTCGCAACCGCGGCACGCTCGTCGCCGAACATCTCCCAGGAGCGTGCCAGCTGCCGCCACCCGTGACGGCGATGCTGCAGATGACGGCCTCGGCCGAGCAGCGCGACGCGGCGGCCGCGGAGGCGTTCGACCACGCCGAGGCGCTGAGCACGGTGTGCCCAGGGGCGGCCGTGGTGACAAAGCAAGCCGCGCACGCGTCAGCCGACGAACGGCCGGGGATCGTGTTCGACGCGTGCAAGCTTGCGCGGTTTGACCTGGTGGATCGGGCCACCTTCGCGCTGCACGACGAGTCGGCGGTTCTGGCGTTTGTTGCCCACCAGTGGCTGCTCGATCAGGGGCTGACCCAAGCACAAGCGGAGCCGATCTCTCGTGCACTGCTGCTTCGAGCCCGCCCGCAGCTGGGCCTGCCAGGCCAGCAGCTCGCCCGGGTTACCACCGCATTGGGCAAGGTCCCGCACGGGGTCGAAGTTCACGCCACGCCCACGGAGATCCGGATGCACGGCAAGAAGCTCGTTTCGCTTGTCGACGGCAAGTTGGATCCGTCCGCGGTTCGAGGTCACCTGGTGTCCGCCCTGTACGATCGCCTCGCGCAGGAGACCGAGGCGGCCAAGAGCAAGGCGGAGGCCACTGGCGAGGAGTGGGACCAACGCCTCGTGTTTGTGGCCGATGCCCGTCTGCCCTTCGCCACCGTCGTCGACATCATGTACACGGCCGGGCAGGCGGAGTTCGGCCGCTATGCGATGGTCGCGGAGTCCGGACCCATGGCGTACGGTGCGGTCCCTGTGGAGCCACCGAAGTTCCGCATCCACGGCCCCCCATCGGGGGAGGATCAGGCGCCCGGGTTGGGGGTGTTCCTCGATGCCAGGGGATTCTCGATCACCGATGGCGTGCCTCGAGACGAACCCGAGCGGATTGACGGCGGGCAAGCCGGTGACGAGGTGTGGAATCTCGTCGCAATCGCAGCGCGCGCGGCATCCCACCGCAAGGCGCATGACACCGCGCGCAGGGCGACGGTGGCGGCGGCGGGTACGACTCCGTGGGGTCCAGTCTTGGGCACACTCGCCGCCCTACGCGGGGCCGAATGTGCCTCCGCGCCCGCCTCGTGCGTGCTGCCGGAGCTGACGCTGGCGGCCGAAGTGTCGATGGATCGGGGCATTCCGCTGATGGCGCGCAACTTCGATCCCGAGATGGCGGCGAGGAACGCTGAGATCCTCGGTGTGCTCTCGGCCAAGGACGGCCACTTCCTAGCCTCTCCATACGGTGACGCGTTTGCGGTGGGCGGCGACGATGAGGATGTTTGGGGCGGCCTGACGGGCAGCGAGGTCGGTGAGGCCTACGGACTGGGTCTGAGCGGCGCGGTGGGCAGTGGGGGCACGGGCGAGGGCACGATAGGCCTCGGCACCACGGGTCTGATCGGCAAGAGCGGCCCGCCGTCGGGCAAGGGCTCGGCAGGGGCGGGCAAGCCGGTACCTCGGGTGCGTCAGGCCAAGGCGAAAGTTACAGGTGCGCTCGACAAAGACATCGTGCGGCGCGTCGTTCGGATCCACATCAACGAGGTGCGCCACTGTTACAGTCAGGGGCTTGTTCGCGATGATGCGCTCGCGGGTCGCGTCGAGATAGCGTTCACCATTGCGGGCACCGGCAAGGTTGGCGCCTCGACCGTGGCCGGGACGACCCTCGCCGATGCGGCGGTTGGGCGCTGTATCGCCAAGGCGGTGAAACGGTGGAAGTTTCCCAAGCCGAGCGACGGCGGCAACGTCGTTGTGGCGTACCCATTTGTTCTGAGCCCGGGCTGAGGCTCGTTCGCCGCACAAACACACGGGCTTTCGTGACTCGGATCGACGCCCGAGGTGGCATGGCAGTACGCTTGCCCTTCGATGCGAACCGAAGTCAGCCTCGGACTGCTCGTTGTCATCGCCGGTTGTGGCAAGCCCGCGGCCTCGGAGACGGTGGCACCTTCCGCTTCTGCGCCCGCGCACGTGGAGACGGAGCCGCCCGGGGACAAGGTCGTGTTGGTCGAGCTGTACACCTCCCAGGGGTGTGACAGCTGCCCGACGGCAGACGCGTTCATCGGCGAGCTGCCCAGCCGAGGTTGGTCCGCGGACAAGGTCATCCCACTGACATTTCACGTGACCTACTGGGATGACCTGGGCTGGCAGGATCCGTATGGGTCGATGATCCACGACCAACGACAGATAGCCTACGCACAGGTCGTCAGCGGAGCGAAGGCGGACGGCGAGACCACGATCCGCGGGCCCTACACCCCGCAGATGGTGGTGGACGGCCGTGTGCACTTTTCGGGCACGCTCACCGACGTCGCGCAGCGCGAGATCACCACAGCATCGCGCAGCGCAGCGCCGATTGAGCTCGCGGCGACCGCGACCCTGGCCGGCAGCGCGCAGGTCGTGGTGGACGTCGAGTCGCGCGCGGTCGTCAGCGCGGGGCTCAATACCGACGAGCAGAAGGTCGGGCTCTTTGTCGCCGTGACCCAGAAAACGGTGACGACCGAGGTTCCGCGTGGCGAAAACGCGGGCAAGCAGCTGGACGAGTTCTGGGTCGTGCGGGAGTTCCAGGGGCCCAAGCTATTTCGCTCGAGCCGCAAAAACACCACGCAGTTCAAGCTCGCGTTGCCCGCGGATGTCAGCCCCGACGCCCTGGATGTCGTGGTCTTCGCGCAGGACTTGGCGTCGCTGGCGGTCTACGCCACGGTCGCGGTCCCTATCGGCGAGTAGCGGGCTGCTTTCACACCGCGTTGGCTACGGACAGTTGCCGGACGTCACGCCATCGCCCGTCACGGGCACGCCGTCTCCGGGCACGTCATTGAACGCGAGCGGGATCGACTGGCAAAAACCACCGCCGCAGTTCTCCATGCGCATGACGTGCGCGTGCCGGCCCGTCGACCAGCCCGTCGAACCCGACAAACCCACGGGCTCGCCAACCCCGACCATGTCGCCCACCGAAACGTCGACTTGATTGAGGTGCCAGTACGTCGACTGGCTCGCGTCCGCGTGTTGAAGCACCACGTAGTTGGCAAAGTTCGCGCATGAGGCGTCGCCGCCGTCGTAACAAGGATCTCCGGGGCCGGTCTCATCAAAGGTCAGGGTGACCGTTCCCGCTGCGATGGCGACAAGCGGCGTGCCCAGGGGGACGGAGAAATCGAACGCAAACGCAGAGGTCCCCGTGTGGCTGGTGCCTCCGTTGTTCCCTTGCGTAATCGTGGACGACATCCCACAAGGGAGCGGCAGGTAGTACGCCGTAGGGTCGAGGTCGGGCGGGTCGTCGGCCGTGCAGACCGCGAAGACCGCCGAGACGTACCCGGTGAGCTGACCGGTTTCGATCTCGTACCACAGGTCGTTGCCGTCGACGTCCTCGCCCGCGACTTCGTCCAACACGTCGACGATGGTGCCGTCCGCCAGGGAGCCGACCGGAGGCGCCTGGGTCGACGGGTCCGGACGCACGTTGAGCGTTGCGTCTTGTCCGACATCGATCTGGACGCGCGGGCACCCGTTGTCGACCCCCGTGCTGTCCGCGTCGGTGTCGGTGTCGGTCTCGGCGCCCGCATCGGTGTCGTCGTCCTGCGCCGTGTCACCGATGGGGTCTCCTGAGCCAAACGTTGTGCCGTCGGGGTCGACGGACGCGGTGCCGTTGCCGCCCCCGGCCGTCGAGGCCGACGCCCCGGTCGCGGCCGCGGTACCGGAGCCCAAGCCGAACCCTGAACCTTGGGCGTCGTCGCCACCACTGCACGCAACGAAGAGGCAAGCGCCCAGCCACGACCATCGCATGCGGTGAAGCACAGCCCATCATCGCCCGGCCGTCCGCGTTTCACAACGGGGCCGCGTGGCGGCGGTGGTAGTCTGTCGTCGGTGCTGTTGCGCGGAGGAGACGCTGCTTGACCGTGCAAGAGCCAAACCGCGGGCAGACCATTGATCTACCCGCGTTCGCAGCAGACCTCGACGCCCTTCACGAGCGACTCAAAGCCGCGCAAGGCCCGGCAGATGTCGCCCACTTGCGCAAGATAGAGCGGTGGGGGCACGCCGCTGGGCTGCTCGGCTACGCAACCGCATGGGTCGCGCCGAACCCCATCTCGGTCGCGGCCATGTCGTTGGCGACCTATGTCCGCTGGACGTGTGTGGCCCACCCCGTGCTTCACCGAGGCTACGATCGCTGCGCGACCGCCCCTGCATCCCGCCGATCCAAGGTCTTTGCTTCGGGACGGCGTCGATGGGTGGATTGGTTTGACTGGATAACTCCCGCGGCGTGGACAGAGGAGCACAACCTCCAGCATCACTACCGACTCAACGAGGAGGCTGACCCCGATCTCGTGGAGCGCAATGTCGCGTGGCTACGGGAGGCGAGCCTGCCGCGTGCATGCAAGGTTGCGCTTGTCCCCTTGATGGCGGCGACGTGGAAGTGGGCCTACTACGCACCCAACACACTCGACGTGCTCGGGCGGGCCGAGGCTCGGCGAAGGTCTGAGCTCACCGCAGACCAAGCGCACGCCCGGTTGCGCGCGCGCTGGTCGGAACGAGGCCTCTGGAGTTTTCTTCCCAAAGCGGGGGCCAATGTCTGGTGGCTGTGCTGGCTCCCGTACTTCTTTGTTCGCTTCGTCGGCCTCCCGCTGCTGTTTGCGCCGCTGGGCTGGTGGGCCGTCATCAGTGTGGGGCTCAACTCACTCTTTGCGGAGTTGCTGACCAACCTTCACGGTTTTGCGACGATTGTGCCCAGCCACGCGGCGGGTGACCTTTACCGCTTCGAAGGGCGGTCCACCGGTCGGCCGGAGTTCTACTTGAGGCAGGTGCTGGGGAGCGCCAACTACCGCCACGGCGGCGACTTCAACGATGTGATGCACGGCTGGCTCAACTACCAGATCGAGCATCACCTCTTTCCCGACTTGTCGCTGCTGGGGCAGCGTCTTGCGGCGCCGGGTGTTCGCGCAATCTGCGAGCGCCACGGGGTGGCCTATGTCTCCGAGTCCGTCTGGGTGCGCCTGCGCAAGACCATCGGTGTCATGGTTGGTGACGCGTCGCTGCGCCCTTGGAATGACGGCGGCGGCGACCGAGCGCGCTGACGGTACGCCGACATGAGGTCGGCTACGATGCTGGCGTATGGCCCCGAAGACCCGCCCCTCGAGTTGGGCTCGAATCGCTTGTGCCGCACCGTGGCCGAGCTTGCCCGCCGCTGCGGGCAGTCTCGTTCACGGTTCACGGAGCGCTTTTCGCTGAGCCACGGTGAGCCGCCACGGACTTGGCTTCGTCGCTCACGAATGGAGCACGCGCGTCGCCTGCTCCAGCAGCAGCGATTGTCGGTGGCGGCGGTGGCGGCTCGCCTTGGGTATGCCTCCGAGAGTGCGTTCCGCAAAGCGTATAGGGCTGCACTTGGCGTGCCCGCTCGCGCGAGTCACTGACGGAGCCCCATCGGCCCGCGCAGTGGCGCCTCAGCCGAAACTCAGCCGGGCGTCTTGGCCGCGAGCACGCGGGCTTGATTGATCTCAGGCGCAACGGCGAGCAGTCGCTCCGCATTGGCCATGAGTGCGGCAGCGATCGGTCCGTCCAGATGCGCCTGGCGGTCCGTCTCGGTGGCGAACGCGTCGACGATCCAAAACGTGTCCTCCGAGGATTGGAGTGCAAACCACACGGGCGTGAAGGTCTCCGCATTGGCGAGATCGATGGCTTGGGTCAAGAAGCCCGCGACCTCTTGTTCGAGACCGGGCTTGGCGATGAGTTTGACGACTAGGCTGGCGTTGAGCATGAGACCAAGCTACGCCAGAAAACGCGAACGACCAGGTGGCGTATACGACTTCTTTGGTATCATATGCGACATGCGTGTCGGGCTGATTGTCGCGGAGGGATGCTTCACTTCTGGGCTGGCGGCCCTGCTCGATATCCTGAACACGGCGGAGGCCCTGCGGCCCGTGGTCGACCCTGCGATAGCCCCGCTCGAGATCACCGTTGCGGGATTTCGCAAGAGGGTCACGACCAGCGCTGGGCTGACGGTCGCGACCGACTGTGTGCCCGGCGAGCTGTCCGGCGTCGACGTGGTCGCGATTCCGGCGGTTGGGACCAAAGGCGAAGACGACGTGCAGGCGCTGCTCGACAGCCGTGATGTGCGACGCATGGTTACGGTTGTGGGGCCGCTTCGCGACGAAGGGTGCACCCTCGCCGCAGCCTGCACGGCGGTGTTTCCACTCGCGCAGTCCGGCGTATTGGACGGGCATCGGGCGACGACCACGTGGTGGCTGGGCGCGGCCTTCAAGCGGCGGTTCCCAGCGGTTCACCTGGACCTCGACAGCATGGTCGTCACGGACGCCGACATGGTCACGGCGGGGGCGGCCTTTTCACATATCGACCTGGCGCTCACCCTGGTCCGGCGGGTGAGCGCATCGCTGGCGGATACAGTGGCGCGTCACTTGGTCATCGACGAGCGCCCCGCGCAAAGCGTGTACGTCGCGGTCGACCATCTCTCGCACTCCGATCCGACGCTGGTCGCGTTCGAGCGCTACGTTCGGGCGCACCTGTCGGACGCACTCGATGTCGCAGGGGTCGCGGCCGCGCTGGGGACCAGCCGACGGACGCTGGAGCGGCGCATCGACGCGGCGGTCGGGATGAGCCCGCTGTCGCTCATCCAACAGCTGCGGGTCGAACGCGCCACGCACTTGCTGCGCACGAGCGATCGGGGGATGGACGACGTTGCCGCACAGGTCGGGTACGCCAACGCCTCGACCCTGCGAACCTTGCTGCGACGCTTTCGCGGGGGCAGCGGGCGCGTCGCGGGGTGAACACGTTGCTCTGCCGACAGCGCGCGCGGTATCGTGGTGGTGTGGGGGGTGGAATGAGTTTCGGCAGGGTGGCTGCGTGGATCGTGTTGTGTGGGGCGGTCGTGGGTTGCGGCCCGAGTGCCACATCCTCGTCCGCGTCCTCGTCCGACGGTGGGGGTGATGCCGTGGGCGCGACCGATGCGGCGATGTCGGCGACGAGCGCTGCCGACAGCGGCCCCTCACCGTCGACTACCGCCTCCACAGTCAGCACGACGGGGTCGGCCGACGACGCCACCAGCGACTCCGACGATCCGGATGACGGGACCGTGAGCTGGGACTGCGGTAGCCAGGCCCCGCCCGGCACGCAGACACACTGCACCGCGGCGCCCTGCGATGTCTTCGAGCAGAACTGCGGGGGCGATGGCAAGTGCGTGCCGTTCCTGTTCGACAAGCTCAACTATGGCGGGACGACCTGCGTTTCGGTGGGCGCCGAGCCCGGCCTCGCGGGCGATGCTTGCACGCATCAAGGAGGCCTCGATGGCTGCGACTACGGCTTGATGTGCTACTTCGTCAGCCCTCAAACCGAGGAGGGAATCTGCACTCCGTTGTGCGAGGGCGCGGCCTCCGATCCCATCTGCACCGCAGAGGGGACGGCCTGCATGGACGAAGTCCCCGTCTGCTTGGGCGTGTGCGACCCACTGGGCCCCGATGCGTGCGGCGACGGCCAAACGTGTACGTGCGCCGACAGTTGCGTGTGCGCGCAGCAAGCCGAGGAACCCGCGGAGTATCTAGAACCCTGCGATGGGCCGGGCTTTTGCGACGACGGCTTGGCGTGTATCGCTGGCGACCAGCTCGATTGCATGGCGGAGTTCTGTTGCACGCCGTATTGCGACGCGAACGTTCCCGAATCATGCCCGGACGTCGACAGTGGGCAGACCTGCGTGCCGTTGCCCGACGGGCCCCCTGGGCTCGGCATCTGTGTGCTTTAGGCGGGCTCTAGCGTCGGTCTCGCACGACGCGCAGCTGCAGGACATCGGGGCGGCTGTAGTGTCCGGAGACATCCAGCGCCATCGACTCGCGATCGATGCTCGTCAGATCGAGCTCGGCGAGGATCGTTTTCTCCGCTTCGTATACGGGCTCGGTAACCCAGCTCCCGTCGGGCGCCGCGATGCAGCTGCCGCCGCGCACCACGAATGCCTGCAGGTCGACGCCCTTGGGGCGTAGCGCGGAGGGTAGGGCGCTCCAGCGGAGCAGTGACCCCACGGCGAGGACAAAACAGCGCCCCTCGAGCGCGTAGTGGCGACTGACCAACGCATGCTTGTCGTGCACGGTGGGCCACTGCGCGACGTGCAGCTGCTCGCCCGAGTCGTGCATCGCCTGGCGCGCCAGTGGCATCCAGTGCTCCCAGCAGATGAGGCCGCCGACGCGACCGGCCACGGTGTCCGCGGCGTGGAGCCCATGCGCATCGCCCGGCCCCCACACCAAGCGCTCCCCGTGCGTGGGAACGAGCTTGCGGTGATGGACCGCGACAGCACCGCTGGAGTCGATGGTGACCAAGGCGTTGTAGAGCGTGCCGTTCCCCGGGCCGCTGTCGACGCGCTCGTGCATTCCCATCGTCACCGCCACGCCGCGCGCCTTGGCGAGCGCCCGAAGCCGACCGACCTCTGGGCCGTCGATCGTCGGCGACTGCGCGCGCAGCTGGGCGTAGGCCGCCTTGACCTCGGGGTCGTCCCAGACGGAGGCGCGGGGGGCATCGACCCAAAACGGGTAGCCCGCGAGCCACGACTCTCCAAAAACGATCAGCCGCGCGCCTTGGGTAGCAGCGTCCTCGATCGCGGCGAGCGCCTTGTCGAGACTCGCCGACAGGTCGGCGAACACGGGCTCGGATTGGACTAGGGCGACGGTGGTCGCGCGTACGGTTGCCACCGACGCACCTTGCCGCAATGCCGGGCGAGGGTCGACCGTTTGCGGCGCGGGCGTGCGCATGATCGTTGCGTGCGGCAGCGGCACTACCCCCTCACAACGGGGATCATGACCATCAAGTCAGCCAAAAAACGACTGTGGGCCGCTATCGCATGCGTTGCGGTGTTTGGCTGCGAGCCCGACGATGCTGCGTTCGATGACGGCGCAGGAGAACCCGACGGGGCCGCACAAGGCGACGGAGCGAGCGGGCCTGACGCCCTTCGGGGTGACGTCATCCTTCGCAACCGTGTGGCACTCGACATGCCCATCCTGCTGCGCCCGCTCGCCGACGACGTGGAGCTCGACTGCGCCGAGGTCGAGCGTGACCCCACCGCGGGGCTGCCACTCTCCTCCTTTGCGCAAGGCGACGTCGTGACGCTCGCACCGCACGAGATGGTCGCGGTCTGGCCTCATGCGCCGCAGGAGCGCCCGTGCTACGCCGTTTGGGTCGAGAGCGAAGGGCTCGGCACGCGCGTGCTGTTCTGGCGCGACGGAGCCCCGCCCATCCAGGGCCACCAACCCAGCTGCTGCGACACGGGCGACGGCATCGTCCAGCTCATGGTCGTCGACAACGGCGCGGCGCTCGAGCTCGAGGCCACCACGGGCCTCGTGCACGCGACGACTCCGTGAGGTCGAACCCGGCCTACCGCCCGATGCGGTCCAGCCAGGCGTGCACGTCGCGCCGCATCTGCGCGTACGAGGGCGCCACAAACAGCTGCGCTTGGTATTGCGTCGGATCAAAAGGAGTTGTCGCCATGACGTCGAGGTCCCACGGGCGCAGGTCGGCCTGCGAGAAGCGCTTGATCTCCCCGAACGACGAGAGGATCCCGGCGCCGTACACCCTGAGCGCGTCGTCCTCTTCGACGATCCCAAACTCGATCGTGTACCAGTACACGCGGATGATCTTCTCAATCTCCTGGGCCGTTGCGCGTCGGGTGGCGTCGCCAAACGCGAGGTTCAGCGCGGCGAACTCAGCGTCGGCGAGCATCGGGACGTGGCCGATGTACTCATGCACGACATCTGGCTCGGGCGTGTACAGCGGCTCGCTGGCGTGGCGCATGTACTGCGTCGCGAGAAAGCGCCGCTCGCCCAGCTGTAGCAGGAACGTCTCGGGCAGCACGAGTCCGGCGACGGGCGCGAGCGAGAACCCCTCCAGCGGTGTGAGGCGAGCGTTGATCTCCGCGAACCCAGGAATGTGCTCGTGGTCGAACCCAAACCGCTCGACCGCGCGGCGGTAGGCCGCACACGCGAGCGTCTTGTGCAGCGGGCCGAGCTTGCCCCAGACCGCCCGCCAGACCGACTGCTCATCCTCGTTGTACTGCACGTCGTCGATGGGGCCGCCCGCGACATAACGAGCGGCGGCCCCCGCTATCTCATCGCGGCGCACGCGATACGCCTGGTCTTTGAATCCGGGATGGTCCTGCGTCAGCTCGACCAGTTGGACATCCGTCCCACGGAAGGTGCAGTCGGTCTCCACGGAGGCACTATGCCGCAAACAGCGGCGGGCGCCGACCGAATCTTGTTCGGTAGTCCTGCCCACTCGACCGGGCGTCGGCGGGAGCGAAGCCGGCTAGGGTCTCCCCATCATGGCGACCAAGCTCACCTATTTCGATTTCCCGGGCGGCCGCGGGGAAGACTGCCGACTTGCACTCCATCTCGCAGGTGTCGAGTTCGAGGACGACCGCGTGCCCCCCAACAAGACGTGGCTCGAGCGGAAGGCGGGCACACCGTTTGGCGCGCTGCCCGTGCTGACGGTCGAGGGGAAGGGGGCGGTGGCGCAGTCCAATGCGATCTTACCGTTCATCGGCCGGCAGCACGGCATGCATCCGACCGACGCGTTTGAGGCCGCAAGACACGAGGCCCTGCTCGCTGCTGTTGAGGACCTGCGCACGGCTCTGTCGGCGGCATCGCCCAGCAGCGACGACCCGACCCGCCAGGAGAAGCGCGAGGCGTTCGCCAGTGGCCCAATGCAGCAATGGGGCCGCAACTTCGAGGCTCAGATCGAGGGCCCGTTTGTGGCCGGCGAGTCACTCAGCGTCGCTGATCTGAAGATCTACGTGTTGATGAAGTGGTTCATCGGTGGCGGGGTCGACCACGTGCCGACCGACGTGTTCAAAGACTTCACCAAGCTCAGTGCGCTGCATGATGCCGTCAAGGCGCACCCCAAGGTCGCCGAGTGGAACGCGCGCTTCGCCAAGTAGGGGGCTAGCAGCCTGTGGTGCTAGGCGTCGACGCCTATCGCCGCAACGGCGATCGAGCGCTCTGACTCCTCGTGCACCGCGACGCAGCAGTCGGTCAGTCCGCATTCGGGGCAGCTGAATGCGTGCGGTAGCTCGATGACGATGCGGCATGCGGTGCACACGCTGAAGGGAATCGCTCGATCGGCCACGAGTTCCTTGAGGATGGCGGCAGACACGGCGGGCTTGGCCGCCCCTGTGCCGCGCAGGCTTCGGACGCCAAACAGGGCCGATGCGCCGACCAGGACGGTCAGCGAGCCGAAGAGGAGGATGTTGCCGCCTGTGTCCACGAAGCCCGCCAGCACCATGGGGACGATGCTTACCAAGCAGATGACGCCAAGCACCTTGTCCAAGGTGGCGGTGAACTTGGGGGCGGACACAGCGGCAAGCGTAGCGTGCCCGGGCGGGGCACGCCCCTCACCGGGTGAGACGGCCTAAAAGCGGTACGTCAGCAGCAGCCGTACGTCCTGGGCAACCTGGATCCCCGTGCGCGGAGCCACGGGCTCGATCCGACGATCGCGGAAGATGAGCGTTCCGTAGAACACGTCGCGCCACAGATACACATGTGCCGCGGCGCGGTACTGCAGCTCGCGGAGCTGTCGTCGCAGGTCGGTCAGCTCTTCGGCGGGCGGATTCTCGAAGTCGGTCGCGAGGTACTGCCCGAAGTCGGCCGCGAGCATCACGCGCTTGGGCCACACGAGCACGCCGGCCTGGACGTTGTACGCGACCTGCCAGTTCTTGAACTCGAGCTCGCGCTTGGCGTAGGTCTCGGCCAGCAGGATCATCCGCTTGTAGCGGAAGGCAACCTGGAGGTTTGAGGCTGGGTAGCGCTCCTGGACGCGTTGGTCGTATTTGACGCCAGCGGCCACCGCGAGGGTCAGCGGGACTGGCGTGTAGATGAACGGGGAGTCCCAGCGCGTGTAATAGCCGATGGCGTTGAACCACAGCTGCCCGCCCGCGGAGTAGGTGTAGCGAGTCTCGCCGTCGGGGAAGAACCGTCCGCCGATATTGCCGCTGAACCGACCGGAACCACCGGCCGCAAACGTCCGGTACAGCACGCGGCCCTTCTTATCGACCGGCCCGCCGAACTCGATGGCGGCGCCGTTGCCCTGCTCGAATGCGTTGTAGACGTAGAACGCCGAGTCAGCGAGCAGCCGCTTGTGCGTGGAGCGCACCAGCTCGAGGGAGAGTCCGCCGCCGCCCGAGTTGACGTTGACGTAGTGCCCCTTCTTGCCCATCGGGACTTGGAACATCGCAAACGTGAGCCGCGGTGAGCGCTCAACCCGCATCGACATCAAGAAGAACGAGTTCTGGATGTGCGGGAGCTGGCCCAGCACGCGGAGCTGCAGCGAGGCGAACTCCGTGTCGAGGCGCTCGAGCTCTTGGTCGGGGAGTCGATTGCCGTCGTCGTCGACATCGAACTGAGAGTCGTCGTTGATGACGACCGTCTGCGCGATGCGGGCGACGGCGGAGAACCGGAAGTCCCCCGAGGCGGCACAGACCGTGACCTGCGTGTCGAGGCGACAGCCCAGGTCGGCGCAGTCGATCTGGCCGTCGTTGTCGTTGTCGATGCCGTCTGAGCAAGCGACGTTGTTGCGCTCGCCGTCGTTGTCGTCACCGACGCCGATAAGGTCGGCCTCCGTCTGCCCGTCCTTGAGCACGGGCACGGGGGTGCGGGGGGCCGCTGGCGTTGGCCCTGTGCCCGCAGCGGGAGCAACCGCTGCCGTCTTGAGGTCCCACGAGCCCTTGCACGCGTTGGTCGCGTTGCAGTCGAGGTCGTCGCAGTCGAGATAGCCGTCGTCGTCGTTGTCGAGCCAGTCGCTGCAGCGGGGGTCGCTGTTCTCAGGCTGGCCGTCCGGCTGGCACGCTGGGTCCTTCTTGCAGTCGTTGTCACCGCAGTCGAAGACGAGGTCGCCGTCGTTGTCCTCGCCGTCGTCGCAGATGAGCTCCTTGGCCTTGGGCGCGGCGTCGACAGGCTGGGCCATGCGCGCCAGCGTGCCGGCCCCGGGCAGCGGGGAGGCCGAAGCGGTTGCCGTGGATAAAAGCAGCAGGGCAGCACTGATGGCTGGCACCACAAATCGAGTAGGAAGTCGCATCACGAGTCTCTCAGAGTCGGTTATTCGCACACGCGAGCGTCGTCGCAGACCGTCTGGTAGGGGCTGTGGCTGCAGTCCCAGTCCTCGCAGTCGATGAAGCCGTCGTTGTCATTGTCTTCGCCGTCGCTGCACGCCGCGTTGGCGCGCTCAAAGTCGGCGGCCGTCGGTGGCTCGTTCGGGTCGATCCGCTCGTCGACCGCGCTCTCCTGACATGCCCGTCGCACGGCGAGGTCGTCGTGGCCGCTGCAGGAAAAGTCAGCGCAGTCGATGAAGCCGTTGCCGTCGTCGTCGATGCCATTGCGGCACTTTTCGGCGGTGTTCTCGGCCATCGCGATGCAATTCGGGAACAGCTCGCACGAGAAGTCGGCGCAGTCGATAAAACCGTTGTCGTCGTCGTCGACGCCGTTGCTGCACTTGTCTTCGGTGGATTCGCCCTGGTCGGCGCAGTAGGCGAGCATCGCCTGCTGGTCGGCGTCGAGCATCCCGTTGTCGAACGGCTGGCACGAGAAGTCCTCGCAGTCGATGTGACCGTCGCCGTCGTCGTCCTCGCCGTTGCTGCAGGTCGCCAGGGACGCCTCGCAGAGGTCGCGAATCGCGGTGTCGCTGGCGCCCGAGCACGAGAAGTCCTCGCAGTCGGTAAAGCCGTTGCCGTCGTCGTCGACGCCGTTGCTGCAGGTCTCCAGCGTGTCTTCGCTGGGGAGGTTGGCGCAGTACTCGGCGACCGCCTGGTCCATGGAGTCGGAGCAGGCGAAATCGTTGCAGTCGGTGAAGCCGTTGCCGTCGTCGTCAAACCCGTTGCTGCAGGTCTCCAGCGAGCCCTCGGGCCCCTGCGCGGGAGGCTCGGGCGGAGGCGGCGCACACGGGTCCGCACACTCCGGGTCGTCGCAGTCGACGTCTCCGTCGTTGTCGTTGTCGAAGCCGTCGTGGCAGTTCTCGTAGCCGGACTCTTCGTCCAAGCAGGTCTCGACGAACAGCGCGCGACAGCCAAAGTCCGCGCAGTCGATGAAACCGTTTTGGTCGTCGTCGATCCCGTTGCTGCACGCTTCGGTGGTGTTCTCGAGCAGGCAGCAGGTCTCGGGGATGTCGCGGCACTGCGGGTCACCACAGTCGAACTGGCCGTTGAGATCGTTGTCGATGAAGTCGTGGCACGCGGCGACGGTGTCTTCTGGGCTTGGCTGGTGCCCAGTGGGGACGAGCTCGCCGCAGTAGGTCGACATCGAGATGCAGTCGGGGTCCTCGCAATCGACGAGTCCGTCGGCGTCGTTGTCGAGGCCGTCGGTGCAGTTGATGTCGTCGCCCTCGTAGCCAAAGATCGGCAGGCCCGTGGCCTCGCCACAGGCCGCCGCGGCACCACAGCCAAAGGCAACAAAGAGCAGCGTGCGGGCTACTTGAGACATTGCGCGCGTCCGGTCCCGAAGCGACGCTTGAAGTCGACGTGGGTCATGCACGAGGCCGAGTGCGACGTTTGCTCGCCGAGCGATCCGTCCGCGGCGTAGGTGAGCAACCGCGTCTGGAGGGCTTCGCGTTGGTCCTCTTCGACTTTGCGGTTGATGTGTCGGTACGTCGCAAAGTCAACGACGACGGACCGCAGGTCGGCATCGCTGAGGTGCTGCACGATGGCGGCCACGGCGACGTCGTCGCGGAGTGACTTGGCTACCGCATCAATCTTGTCGTCGTGCACGACGAAGACCTGCTGGCAGACATTGCGGCACTCCTCGTACTTGGTGGTGTGCCGCCACTTGACCGAGTGGGCGTCGTCGGTCGAGACGAGCCGGTTGTAGGTCCCCTTACCGTCGATGTCCTCTTCAGCGGAGTGCAGCGACGTCACGATGAACGCAGGGATGCCGTGCGCCCACATCCCTCGGTGGGCGGCCTGAGCTTCGCGCTGGGCCGCGAGGAGGTCGGCATCTCCGGGCGTATCGTCGATGCTCATCACGTGGGCCATGCCCTCGCGGACCAGAGCTTCGCGGAGGGTGGGGCAGATCACGAGCATGCGGCCGTACGTGTCGACCTTGCCGTCGCTGCTGCACTCCCAGATCCCCGCGCGCGCGTACATCGTGGCCATCTTCGCCACGACGTAGAGCTCTTTGGCGGTCCAGCTTCCCCACTGGTGGACGGCGCCGAACGACTCGAGCGTGTTGTAGCCCGCGAGCCGAGCCTTGGCGCCCTTGTGCGTGCCCGACAAGACGCGAAAGCTGTCGCCGTCATTGAAGGTCACGGGGACCAGCTCGCCGTTGAGGATCACCTTGGTGCGAGCCTCGCCCGCTTGTGCGGGGGCGGGCGTGCCTGCGACGAGGACTCCGAGGGCGGCGCACAACGAGGCGCGAAGCGCCGCTGTTGGCGCGAAGATCGATTGGGTGTCGCTGGATGCCATGGTCGTACCGCCGGGCCAGTGCCGCGCGCATCATGGCGAAAGGGCCAGCCATCGGCAACGGTGCTGCACCGCGGGGAGCCACACCCCGCTGGCAGTGCTTCTGCGCCCGTAGCGCTATCGCGCATGTGCTCAGTGGCGTTGGCGTCCGCGCACAAGTTTGCGCGGGCTGGGGTGTGATCGGGATCTCTGTGGTTGCGCAGCCGAGCCCGGGCCCCACGAGGCCCCTCGCAGGGCTCGTGTGTCGCTGGGTGCACGCGTGCACCCCAGTGCGCGTACGGAAGCGTTTGCCCGACGGCTGCGTTGGCACCTGCATGATTGATGCGACGGATGTCTTAGCGGTTGAGCGGCGCCTCGATTCGGTCCAAGCCCGAGTTCGGGCGCTGGCGCGCAGGGTCGAGGTGCTCGAAGCGGAGCGGGTAAGGAGGGCGCTAGAACCCGAAGCGGTCCCCTATGCGTTCGAGCCCGCGGCGGTCAGCCCGGGTGCGACGATGCGTGCTCCGGTCGTCGACCCCGAGCCCACCCGGCAGGGCGTCACGCCGCCCCGCGAACCTTTGTCTGGTGCGTTGCTCGGCGCGGAGCCGAGGACGCCGACGCTCCCGCTCGCGGCCCTCGGTGGCGCGGCGTTGCTGCTGGGTCTTGCGTTCTTCGCCTGGCACGCCCTGGAAAATGCGTGGGTCGGCCCCAATGCACGACTCGGCCTCGGCGCGGTCGCAGCGGTGGCGCTCACGCTCGGAGCGTGGCCGCTGGCCCGTCGCGGGCACATCGCTGTCGCTGGAGCCGTCGGTGGGGCAGGCCTCGGCGCGTGGTTTTCGGCGTGGCTCGTCGCGCGTCACGGCCACGACCTCGTGTCTGCGCCGCAGGCCTTCGTTGCGTTGGCCGCGGGCGCGGCCGCTTGCTTGGCGATGGGCGGCCGCCTTCGCCTACGGCTCATGGCCGGGCTCGCGGGCGTGGCCGCCTGCGCGACCCCGGCCTTGGTCGCGTCTGGTGGCGACCGTCTCAGCGAGCTGATGGTCTACCAGCTCGGTGTGCTTGCCGTGCTCGTGGCGCTCGATCGCTGGCGCGGCTGGCCCGAGCTTCCGACGATGGGCGTGCTGGGGACGGCGGCGCTGAGCGTCGGGTGGGCCGCAGTCCATCTGCAGCCCCACAACACCAGCACGTATATCGCGTGGATGTGCGTTCTGGTCGTGGCTGCAGCGGCTTCGGGCTGGCGCTTGCTCCTCGATGCGACACCCGAGACGGCACCCCGCACTCGGGATACCGAGTCGGTGCACCTGGCGGCTCGCTTGTTGACGGCGGGGGCACTGGCGTGGGGCGCAGCATGGTGGGGCAGCCGAGGCGCGCTGGGGACCCTCGACTTGACGACCGTCGGCCTGGTCACCCTGGGGCTGGCGGTGTGGCACGGCGCGCTGGCGGCGTTGTTGGTCCGACGCAATCGCACCACGGTCGCACCCGTAGCGCTGTGGCTCGGCTGGATTCAAGCCGCAGCGGTGCCTCCGCTCTTGTTCGACGGCGCAAGCGTGGCGGTGGGATGGGCTGTGATGGCCCTCGCCGCGGCAGCGTTGAGCTACACGCGACGCCGCATCACGGGAGCGAGTCTGCTCGCGCTGCCGACGTCCTGCATGGTGGTGTGGGTTGCTCTCCACAACGATGCGTCCTGGGCCGTGCCCCTGGGGTTTGTCGCGGCGTCCGTCCCGTTCGTCGCCGGGGCCTGGCGCCGTCGCGAGGGCATGGCTGTACTGCCGCTCATCGCGTTGGGCAGTCTGGCGTGGCTTGGAGTCGTCGCCGTCGCGGCCCCGGATGTCGCTTCCACCCAGCTCGCGTGGGCGGCGGGCCCTGTTGTCGCGGTGTCGGTCGCGGCATTGATCCGCGGCGGCGCAGCAGCAGGGCCCGGATTGGCGGGACTGAGCGTGGCTCACCTCTCCGTCGCGTGGGTAGGTAGTGTCGTGACACTCCTGACGACGGATGGATTCGGCGCGGGTCCGGTCCCTGGTTTGACCTTGGGCGTGGTGGTGGCGCTGGGCGGGCTGTGTGCCGCGGTCGTGGGTCGGTCGAGTCGGTCCGAATCGATCGAGTTCGGTGGGCTGGTCTGCGCGGGCTACCTGGGCGTCGGCTTGGCGGTCGTTGGGGCGCGGTTGCTGCCCAGCTTTCCTGACGCCGCACAAACCGCGGCGATTGGCCTGCCGAGCTTCGCATTGGTCGTCGCGGGTCTACGGGCGGGATGTGCCCGGTGGCGTCATGTCGGCTTGGGGGCCATGGGGGTCGCCGCGGCGAAGGTCGTCGTTTTTGACACGGCTGGTGCAACGCTGGCCGGGCGCGCGCTCAGCTTCGTTTGCATCGGCGCCGTGCTCATCCTCGGGGCGTATGCGTACAGCCGTACACAGCGACGGGCAGCCGAGATGGCCTAGCGGGGGCGGTGGCGTGGCGGGTGGCCCTAGTTAAAAACGTACATCCCGATGCGGGTTGCCACCCCAACGGGCCCTGGCTCTGAGACTATGCAGGGCGATGGGCGCCCCCAAGACGATCCCTGTAGTCCTTGTGTTCGCGTTTGCCGGTATCGGGTCGCTTGGGCCCGATGCCTGGGCACAGGCCAATGCCGGCAAGCCCAAAGCGAGCCAGAAGCCCACGACGAGCCCGACGGCCCCGAAGGCCAACCCACGCGGGCCGGCCACGCCCAAAGCCAAAGCCCCCAAGAGCAAGAAGAAGCGGCGAACCCAGGGCTTGAGGCGTCGGGGCACGGTCAAGCCAGCGCCCACCGAGACCCCAACCGAGCCACAGCCCGATCCGCCGCCGCCCCCACCTCCCGTGCAAGAGTCCGGCCTGCTGGCTGGCATGACCGCGGCCCACAATGCAGCGCGTGCGGCCGTCGGCGTGGCGCCGCTGCAGTGGTCGCCCGAGATCGCTGGCTACGCGCAGCAGTGGGCCGACGAGCTTGCCGCCAATGGGTGCGCGCTCGTCCATCGGCCGGACCGTCCCTACGGGGAGAATCTGTACTACAGCCAGCCGGGCAAGAATGCAGCGGCCGCGGTCGCGATGTGGACGGCGGAGCAGGCCAACTACGACTACGAGAACAACACGTGCGACGGGATCTGCGGGCACTACACACAGGTCGTCTGGAAGAACACGACGAAGCTCGGGTGCGGCGTGTCCAGCTGCGATCAAAAGCGGGTGTACGTTTGCAACTACGATCCGCGCGGGAACTACGTCGGACAGTCACCGTACTGAATATCGGCGTGATGCCCCAGCAGGTTGATCCAATAAATACAAGCGATCTGGATCACAACCACGCTACCGTGCCGCCTTGGCCGACGCGCGCCCCTCCACCGAATTTCGAGAGCAGACCTACCCGCCTCCGTTTCCGGACGCTTGGTACCGCGTCGCGGGTTCGCACGAGCTGAAGCGGGGCAAGGTCGTGTATCGCGAGTGCCTCGGTACTCAGATGGTGATCTACCGGGCCAGCGACAGCGACGAGGTCACGGCGATGTCGGCGTTCTGCCCGCACCTGGGCACCAACCTCGCTCAGGGGCGCGTGCGCGGTCGCAACCTCGAGTGTCCGTTTCATCGATGGGAGCTGGCGCCCGACGGCCGCGTCGCGGAGATCCCCTACGCAGAGAAGCTACCCAGCAAGCCTTGCCAGCCGGTGTGGCCGATCTGCGAGCGCTACGGCCAGATCTTCGTCTATCACCGTGCAGGCGAGGCCCCGCGCGGGGTGCCGCCTGCACCACCATACGCATTCCCCTCGATCGACGACATCGACCGCGGCAACCTGGTGCCGCGCGGCCGCTTTGACGCGGGGAGCGTGCACATGCACCTGCTGGAGTTTGCCGAGAACAGCGTCGACGTACAGCATTTCGGGCCGCTGCACGGCGAGATGCTGATCCCGTGGACGCAGATCCGTGTGCCGGGCATTACGATCCGACACGACTCCACTTGGGAGGCCGACGCAACGGACAAGCACCTGGCGTACTTCAACAACGACGTGATCCTCAGCGCGTTCGGGCGCGAACTCGAGAGCACGCGCGCCAAGGCGAAGATCACGTTCTATGGCCCCGCGTCGGTCGTCACGTTTCGTTTTCAGGTGCCCAAGATGGGGGACATCCTGATGTTCCAGACCCATCTGCCCGTGGCGCCTTTGGAACAAAAGGTGAACTTTCAATGGTTTGCCGAACCCAAGGTGCCCCGACTTTTGGTGTCGTACGTCGTGGGCAATTGGGTCGCGCAATGGCGCAAGGACACCCCGATCTGGGAGAACAAGATTCACCTGCGCAAGCCGTTGCTCGTGGCCGGGGACGGCCCGATCTTCCGGCTGCGGAAGTGGTTCCAGCAGTTTTACCCGGCCACCCCTTCGGGTCCTCGCCCGGTCGATCTCACCAAGCGGCGCACGGGCTCGTAACGTCGCCTCACTGCACCGTCAGGCGACCACTCTCGCTACGCCCGTACACCTCCGGGTAGTACATCATCTCGGCGGTCGCGGCCGGCCACTGATAGTCGCCCGTCGCGGTTGCACGCAAAAAGACGGTGGTCTTACGCGTGCCCGGCGAGAGGCTGTCCACGTACACCGTGACGCGGTCGGCACGCTGCTCTTGGTGGGTGACCCAGGAGGCGCGGACACCCGCGAGCTTCATTGCCGCGCGGCCCGATCCGAGATTTAGCGGCACCGCCTCCAGGCCGGCTGGCAGGGGCAGCGACACGGCGACAAACGAGAGCTTGGAGCGAGTCGTCAGCGTGAGATCGACGGCGACAAGCTCTCCAGCCTTGGGCAGTCGCCCAGGACCGACGACACCGTCCGCGACTCGGATCGTTCGATTCAAGCCAATGCCCTCCGCCCGCGCGTCTGGGGAGGGGGTCTTGGGCGCCCACTCCAGGCCAACGCGGTAGTACATCCGCCCCACGCCATCGCGCTGCAGCAGCAGCGTGGGCTTGTCGTGCTTGGCTGCCGCGCCCAGCAGCGTGTCCATTGCGACCGACGCTTCTTTGGCCTCCATCTCGCGCCCGCTGAAACGCTGTGCGACCAGGGCTTTGTTCCCCAACCAGATCCGGCCTTCGAACTCTGGGGTCTCGGCCTCGTACACCGCGGCGTATCGGGCCATGGCGATCATCGCGTAGGCGTTCTCTTGCGTGTTGGACCAGCGGCCCCCCTGCTGCGCTGCCATGAGCCCGCGCGCCAGCTTGGACACCAACGGATCGTTGGGCGTGGTCTCGAGCAGCGCCATCATGAATAGAGCCGACGTTCGGGTGTCGCTGTCGAAGTACGTCGTCCAGCGGCCGCCCGTGGTCTCGATGCGGGCGCTGTCGTTGCGGAGGTCCACAAACGCTGCGATCTCCCCACGCAGCGTCGCGATGCGATCGTCGCCATCGTCAGCCTGGTTGGCCAGCGTGAGCATGAGCAACGACTTGGCGAACAGCGGCAGTCGTTCGTGGCGCTCCCACAGCGAGTCCACCAAGTCGGTCGGCGCCCCGCCTGCATCCGAGAGCACGTGCAGCGCCTGAGTCAGGGCGATGTCGGTACGCAGGGCGGGCGCCTCGGGCTCTCCCCAGCGTTTGGCGGTCGTCAGGAGGTACTCGCGTGCACGTTCCATTGTTTTGGGCCGCACGCTGTAGCCGGCATCCACCAAGCGTCCCAGAACCCAAGTCGCGTACGCCGATGCATACGGGTTGGGGTGGTCTCCGCCCGGCCAGTACGCAAAACCACCGCTGGAAGTCTGCATGCTCTGCAGCCGCTGCACGCCGGCCGCAATGAACTCGCGCGGGCTGTCTTTGAGGCCCAGCGGAAACACCTCAGCCAGGGGGCCGACGCCGGCCAGCGGGAGCAAGCGACTGGACGTTTGCTCGACGCAGCCGTGGGGGTAGTTCACCAAGTAGTCGACCGAGTCTTGCAAGCCACCCAGCAGCGTCGAGCTCATCGAGACCTGCAGCCCGCCATGGTCGCTCAGCACGTCCTTTGGGATCGCCATGGGCAGTGCGTTGGGCGCTTCGGTCGCCAGTTCGCCATACACAGCAACCCGCTCCACCATGGTCGCAGGCGGCTCGATGGGGATCGGCAGGATCAAGGCGTCGCGAAAACGGTCGCCCTTGGCGGTGCGCAGAGATGCCTTGGCGCGGATCTTCGTGTGAGCGACTTTGTCGGCCCGCACTTTCACGGGGAGCCGCACTTGCTCGCCTGGACCAAGCTGCACCGTGAACTTTGATTTGCCGACCAGCGCCAGTGCATCGGCGCCCTCGGGGACCGATAGCTCCAGGGTTAGCGTCCCGCCCTTGCCGGAGCGGTCATCGGCAATCAGGCCGATCTCGGCTTGGTCGCCCGGTCGCAGGACTCGCGGTGCGGCGGCGCGGACCATGAGCGACTTGGACACCATCGTTCGCGTGTCGGAGCTGCCAAAGCGACCGACGCTACCCGCGCCACCCACGTTCGCCGACGCTATGGCGGTAATGCGAAACGTCGTGAGGTTGTCGGGCAGCTGCCCCTCGACGGTGACCTTGCCCGTCTTGTCGGTGGTCGCGTTGCCGATGTAGATGGGGGTCGTCTCGAATCGTTCGCGGCTCTCGTCGGCGCTTGCGTTGGCCGTCCGCACACGAGGGACCCGTTTCCCCCGGCCGCCGAATCCGGATCCCGAGCCGCGGCCGTAGCCTGTGCCGTAGCCGAGCTGGCTTTCCCAGTCGCCCGGACGCCACCGTAGGGGCGAGTAGGTGTCCTTGCTGGGGACAAACGGATGAACGCCGAAGCGATACGAATCGAGCACCTTCGTACCCGGAGAGCGCGACTGCGCGAACGTCCCGATCAGGTCGGGGAGTTCGAACGCGCGGAGCGACAGCACGGCCTCGTCGACAGCCCACAGCGTGACGTTGGCCTTGACCGCATCACCCTTGTCGTCACGGACGGTCACCACGATGGGGAGCGTCTCGCCCGGACCTGCCTTGGCGGGGGCCTCGACCGCGACTTGAAGGACGCGGTGCTCGGTGCCGACCCGGACTGTGCGCGACGCCTGGAGCAGTCTCGCTGGCTTGCCCGGCACCGGCAGGAGCGCGCGGAGCTGGGCCGCGGGGACCCAGGCATCATCGATCTCGAAGTCGACCTTGGCCACGTGGTTGCTGAGCTCAAAGTGACGAACTTCGCGAACGCCACCCGCCAGAAGCACGAGCTGCCCTTCGCCGCGCGCGGTCGGAGAGCTCACCACGACACTTGCCGTCTCGCCGGGCTTGAGGTCGCCCGGGCCCATGCTGATCTCGAGCCGCGTCGACTTGGGGTTGGACCAAGAACGCCAGTCGCGGCTCTTTTCGCTCACGTAAAACCAGGTGTCGAGCTTGGGCCGGTAGCCGCCGCGGGTCGCCACCACGTCGACGCGATAGCTGCCGTACGGCAGGTCATCAAACGCACACACGGGGTCGACTTCGGAAACGCTCGTCGTGAGGGTGCAGGCGGGGAGCGTCGTTGTCTTGGTCTCCCAACCCGTTGCGACGCGCCTGCCGGAGATCGTCTCGTACTTGCGGGCGCTGTATTGACGGGTCAGCTCAATCTTGACGGGTTTGTCCGCCCGCGCGTCACCGGCAAATCCGACGGCGCGCACGGGGATCTCGACCCGATGCGGAGCCACGCCCGACACCGGTTGTTTGGCCAGCAGGTAGTACTTGGGGTGGACGGTGTAGCTCGTCTGCGCCCCGACAGCCTGGAACGTGGTGTCAACCACGCGGACAGAGGTTGTGCAGCGCGACGGCCCGCCTGTGTAGGTCCCTGAGGGCGCAGGGGTGAAACTTACGTGGCCGGGCCTGTCGGGCTTGAGCCGCGCATTTTCGGGGTCGGATTTGTGCGCAATGACGCCGTGCTTGGCAAACCCGACCCGCCACTGCGGGCCAAGCCCGGGTGGTCGGTAGCTATGGAGCCTCGTGCACCGCGTGGTGCGCCCACCCGAGCCAAACGGCACGGCACCGCCAAAGTAGTACTCCGCAGTGGCGGTCACCAAGGGTGATGTGCCCACGACCACGTCGGGCTTGTCGACGCTGGCCGCTACCGAAAACTCGGGAACGCGAAAGTCCTCGACCAAGATCCGCTCCGTCGCTTCGGACTCGAGGAACTCGCTGCGGACGGTGTACCACCCGAGCCGGCCGGACTTGGGGGTCTTGAGCTTTGCCCAGTACTTGCCGCCGGCAACGGTGGCAACCGTGCGCCGCGCAACGACCTGGTCGTCTCGGTCGACAAGTGTGAGCCGTACCTTTTCGCCCTTGGGCACGTCGCGCAGACCGGCGCGGGTGTACGGGGTCACGACGCTGGCCCAACCGGTGACGCGCACCGCATCGCCGGGTCGATAGGCCGTGCGCTCCGAGGTGATCACCGAGACAACGCGCTCACCCGGTTCGAGGCCCTCGGGTGCCTCGGTGATCCCAAGCTCGGAAAGCTGCATGACGAGGGTCTCCGCGCCGCGCTTGAGCGCGACCCAATCGTCGCTCTTGACGCCCCGCGGCAACGTGATCTGCCCATGGTCGTCGCTTGGAGCAAGCGGTCCGCTGTGCTTTCCGTCGATGACCTGCGCCTGCACTCCCGCAACGGGGAGGGTCGTCGCGATGTCTTGCACCCGCACAAACGAGCGCGGCGCGGACTCCACGGCGTACATGCCCAAGCCGGCCATCTGGTACAGGCGGCGGACGGCTTTTGGACGCTGGCGTCCCCGTGCTCGCGCCAGCAGCGACAGCGGCTCCACCTCCACCAGCACGGGCCCCTTGTGCCCCTTGGCGAGCCGCGCCAGATCGAGCTTGAGCGAGGTAAAGCCGAACTTCCCTTCGTGGGGCAGCGTGATGGTCTCGGTGTGGGTCGCGGCCGCGTCGGGCCACGCCCGCCGGTCGAGGCTCTCCGCCGTCGCCAGCTGCACATAGGTCTGCGGGTCGAGGGCGGCGACGCGGACCTTGACCTTGTCGATGTGCCGCGCGGTGATCCCCGTGTCGGTGGGCCCGTCGAGCTGAAGCGTGCCGTTGTGCGGCCCGAGGCCAAGCGTCGGCGGCGGCTCGACAAAATGAATGGCGTGTTCGCTGCGGGCAACCAATGGTTGGCCGTACACGTCGACCAATCCGTCGACAACGATCGTGTGATCGCTGTTGAACTGGAAGTCGCCCCAGATCATGATCGACGTGTACCAGTTGCGCTTGCGAGGCTCCCACCACTGGCCGTACGCCTCGTCGGTGACCTGACTCCGGGTGCCCGCGATCGGGGTCTTCAAAGAGACCGTCGACGACTGAGACGGCCGTACGGGCGTGTTCAATGTGACGATCACGGGGCCGAGGTCGCAGCCGTCTTTGTAGCTGCTGCTGTAGCAGTGGACGGAGCTGACCGTCGCGCCGGCCACGGTCTTGAACGACAGGCGTTCGTCCCGACCCATCGTCAGCGGTCCGTCACGGCCTTTGAGCCCCGCGTCCACGATGATCTGAATTTCGGCCGCCGCTGGCCAGTGGGAAGCCGGGCGAACGACCACCGAGGGCGTGCTCTCGCCGTACGTGTACGTCTTGGGGGTGTTGGTCACCCGCACCGAAACCGGGCGCCACGGCCCGCCCGCCAGTGGCTTGGCCTTTGCGCGCACCCGACCGCGGAGCTGACGGCGCGACACGTCATGGTCGCTCGTCACGATCACGGGTTGCTTCCAGTGCGTCGCCGTCTCGGCGTTGGCGTCGGGGAGGGTGATGGTCGCCGTCGGCCGCTCCGTCTCGAACTCGTAGTCGAGATCGACATCGACCGACGGACCTGCGTCGCTGGTGAAGGTGTGCTTGATTCGCACGCGCCAGCGGTGTGCCAGCGGAAGCTGCTTGGTGGGCACGTACTCGAGTCGGTTCGGGCTCGCCCAGACCAGCGAGCCCGGCAGCGCGGGGTCGATGCGGAGCCCGATGTCCTCCGCTTTGATCGTCTCTTTTTCCCCGAACGGGACCATGGGCTGGTCGAACGTGAGGTGGAACGACGGGTAGATGGAGGTCGCGCCGACCGGCCCGTGTGCGAGCAAGGTTGGCGGCTTGGTCGAGGGGACGGCCGGAATGTCGACCGCGGCGGTCGGCGGCGTGCTGTCGCTGGCGGGAGAGGCGAGCGCGGCAGGGTCGAACGCAGGGAGCGGGACAGCATCCGCTAGCGGCGGCGGGGCCTGGACGTCCGAGCCGGGCGCGGCGGTATGGACCGGCTCACGACAGCTCCACACGACGAGGGCAACTAGGCACAGCAGGAGCGCGGGCGGACGGGCGAAGCGCATCGGCTGATCAGACAACCGAGCCGAGGCCAGGTTCCCGCTGGGCGCCGAACCATCCGCACCCGCGTCAGCGCGCGCTCGGCTCTTGGCACGAACCCTACGGACACGCTCGGTGGCTGGGCCGCTCATGGGCCGGAGTGTACCGCGGACGTTGCAAGCGCTGCCCCTGCGTCGCCCCGCGTCGCCCCGCGCTCGGAGGGGTGACCTGCCGCTACTTCGCTGCGTCCGCCGACGGATCGTTGACCCGCCCGATGAACAGCACTGCGCCCGTCGTCCTGTCGCGCAGCAAGAACAGGAACGGGTGATCCGCAACGAAGGTTTTGTCCGGGACCTGGGGCGCCCCCGTACCTCGTGCCATGACCACCGCGGTGGCGGCCGCGGCCTCGGTGCCCTCCTCGTTCACCTCGATAAACGCTTTGTGGAACGCATCGGAGATGAACAGCCGATCGCGCTTCGGATGCGTGGCCATACCGTCGAACTGAGCGGAGTCGGTGTCAAAGGCTCGGACCACGCCCATGTGCATCAGCGTCTCCTTGAGCGAGACCGACTTGGCGGGGGCGACCCGGAACACAGGGATCTGCAGGCTCAGGCTTGCCGGTCGTACGCTCGAGGCCCATTTGTCCACAAGCTCGGCTGAGAGACTGGCCTCCAGTGCCGTGAGTCCATCGTCCGCCGCTGGGAGCACGAACAGCATCGACATTGTGCCGCCTTTGTACGCGAGTTCGACGACCGATAGCTTGTCGTCGGCGTAGTAGGGCACCGAGGGGCGCGTCTGTGTCCGGCGCATCATGGGGACTCGGACGTCGCCGCCCGGAGCTCGGAACACCGCTTTGCCCGTGCTCTCACTCTCGAACTTGGTGCTCCAATCCGCCTTGAAGTAGACCGCGTTGGCGAGGACGAGGCGGGTGATCGGTGTCAGCGAGCCCACGGGAAGCAAGTCCTTGATTCGGTTGTGGGTTTTCGCCTCGACCCAGTCGTTGATCGACACGCGCGAGTTCTCCGGGCTGCCCTTGAAGTCCATGCCTTGCAGGCCGGCGCCGAAGAAGCGCTCGGTTAGCGTGATGAACGGTGGCGCAAAGTCGAACGTTGTCTCGCCGAACAGTCGATTGGCGACGGACAGCTGGACGTCCTTGCTCGCGTTCCAGCGGGCTAGCGTCGCGCCGAATCCTCCGAACAACGCGTCACCCTCGAGCGAGTAATGAAACGCAGTCTTGATCTCGTCGGCCGTCTCGCCCTTGGCACCTGCGTACGTCATCGCGAAGGCCAACGAAATACTCGCGGGCGAGACGACGATGTTTCCGTCTCCGCTAGAGGCTCGCTTGTAGTACTCCACGCCAAAGTCGTTGATCGACTGTGCAATCGACTTTTCGGTCTCGGGGGCGACGGGTGCAATCGCGATGGGCTTGGATGGCGCTATCGTGGTGGCGGCAGCTGGCGTGGGCGTCGAATCTGCCGTGGCGGGTTCGGCTTGGGGGGTGGCGCCCGGCTTGCAGCTCCACAATCCCAACAGACCCGCGAGGAACATGGATCGACGCATGCGTGCAGCCTAACGCACGAAACGGGCGTCGCAACACGGGCCCCGAGGTAGGGTGATAGCGTTGGCTGATGCTGACGCCGTTTCACATCGCGGTCGCGGTCCACGACCTGGCGCTGGCCCGCGAGTTCTACGGCACGGTGATGGGCCTGCCCGAGGGGCGGAGCAGCAAGCACTGGATTGACTTCAACATGTTCGGGCACCAGTTCGTGGTGCACTTGAGCGAGTCCGCTCAAGCGGCGCCGTCGGTCAGTGCGGTCGACGGGGATGCGGTCCCCGTCCCACACTGCGGTGTCGTGCTGCGGTTTGCCGAGTGGGAGTCCCTGGCCGAGAAACTAAGGGCGGCAGGCGTGTCGTTCATCATCGAGCCCCGCATCCGGTTTGCCGGCCAACCGGGAGCCCAGGGCACGATGTTCTTCGCCGATCCCTCCGGAAACGCCCTGGAGTTCAAGGCGTTCGAGGACATCGACAAGAGCCTGTTCGCCACTTGATCTGCGGTCAGTGCCGCCGTCGGCGAACGGCGGCCAAGCCAAGTAACGCGACCCAAGCCCACCGCCAGCCCCCCGAGCGCGAGCCCGCGCGGCATGAGCAGCCGTCGTCGCCACCGTCGTCGCCCGCCATGCCGTCCGAGCCGCCCGTGTCCGAGAGCGTGACGCTGATCGAGATGCTGTCGCCCCCGTCAGAGGGGCCAGCGGTCGTGGGCCCGTCTGCTGCGCCCCCGGATGTGTCCAAGCCCCCCGCGGTACCACTCCCGTCCGTGCCGTCGGTGCTGCCGCCCGTCTCCGATCCGCCGTCGCCTTCGTCGAAGTACGCGCCGCAAGCAGGGTCGGCCAAGTCGCCGTTGCGATGCGCCAGCGCCAGCGTGAAGGCACCCGCGCCGAAGCCAAGCATCGGGTGGTTGAACTTGTACTCGCCCGTCTCCTCCTCGTAGGTCTCCGCGACCATGCCGAAGTTGGCCAGGGACTGCGCCAAGACCCAATCGAGCATGGCATCGGAGCGCGCGGTGTCGCCGGCCGCACGTGCGGCGATAGCTCCGCGCAGGTCGGTGATCACCCATTCGGCGCTGTCATAGTCGCTACCCCAAGGACTGATGTCTCGGCCATTGCCGTGGTCCCAGCGGTCGTCATTGCGCGCCCAACCAACCCCGCTGCTGTTGGTCAGCAACTCGGCATCGAGGTTGGCCAGCGTCGCGGTGGCGATCGGCCCTTCGGGATCGAACAGACCCATCGCGAGGGCGTCGATGACCGCAGCGTCCGTGTAGCCCTCGCCCGACTGTAGCTCTTCGAGGTTGGAGGCAAGCGCTCCGCCGTCGTCGGTCAGGTGCTCGGCGATGGCCGCTCGGATCGTCAGCGCCGTGTCTCGGTATGTCTCGGCGCGTGCCTTGTCGCCAACCCTCTCGGCCATTACCGCGGCATCGCACAGGCCCCGCACGGCGGTGATGTTGGTGTACGTCCAGTGGCGCTCCCGCCCGTTCCAGTGCGTCTCCCAAATCGACGAGTCCGGCAAGATGAGCCCCGTCTCGGGCTCGACGAGTGCGACCAGTACATCACCGATGCCCGCGGCGATGAGATCCCAGTGCGTTTCGGAGACGGTCGTGTCGCCCGACAGCGTCTCGTAGTTGGCCAACGCCCACAAAAACAGTCCGAAGCCGTCGAACTCGAGGTTGGGGCCAAAGTCGTTGAAGTCGGTCTCCTCGACGCCGAAACCGTAGTAGCGAACCAGCGTCATCTGGTACGGCAAGATGTTGTAGGCCGACAGCTCCATCCATTCTTGGAAGCGACCTGCCTCGGCGTTCAAGTAGTACAGCAAGCTGCTGCGGGCCTCGTCGTTCATGCCCAACGCGGCCATCGCCGAGGTGGCGTACGACCCGTCCCGGATCCACGCATACGTCCAGTTGCCGGGCGGCAAGCTGGCGAGGATGGCTCCTGAAGCACGGTGTGGGACCCAGCCGGGTAGCGCGGCAGGATCGTCTTTGGAGGGGAACCGAGTCCGGCGTGTCTCGCCGTCTTCGGATTGCCACTGGCGTAGGTACGCCTCCTCCTCTTGCACTTGGCCCATGCGCAGCATCGCTGCGGACTGCCGGACCAGCGTGTCCTCGTCGGCGCTGACGTCCGCTGGGATCACCAGCTCATCTTGGAAGGCTGCCCAGCCCGCGCGCTCGCCCTCGAACACCCCTTGTGCGTCCCGACCTGCGATCCAGCCGTCCACCCAGCCCAGCGCCTCCTCGCCGCCAAACGGATCACCGTGATGGGCGACGACCACGGCTGCCCAGGCGCTCTCGCCCGGCTCGAGCGTCCCCAGATCCCACTGCAGTGCCCCGACTGCACCGTCGACCGCACCCGCCGAGGGGGGGTTGTTGGGCAGGTCCCCGCCGCCGCTATCGACAACCGAAAACACATCGACGCCCGGGCTCGTCCCGTACGCGCTCACATTGCCCAGTGCGCGCAGAGCCACGGCTCCCGCAAAGCCCCGCTCGAGCAGCGTTTGCTGCCCGGGAAACCCCGACTCCAGTGTCTCGCCGTTCTCGCCGATGTCGTTGAACAGCTCCCACGGCGAGTCGGGTCGGCCGTAGCCGAGGTGAAAGTTCTGGAGCGCAAAGGCGGCAACATCGGGGACCGCAGCCGCCCCCGTGTTGGTGACCTCGAGCACCATCACGAAGCTGGCATGCGGCAGCTCCATGGGCGCAAACACGGTCGTCGCGGCGCGGAGCGAGCCGAATTCTTGAACCATCCTGACCATGCCGGTTCCACCCACGGCATCGTCCGTCCACCCCACGTATCCGCTGTCGGTGGTGTCGACGGGGTTGTTGGTCAGCCAGCCCTGGCCGTTGCCATCACGTAGACCGAAGTACGCATCGAACAGCAGATCACGGGTGTAGATGGCCTCGAAGTCGGACCCTCCCCAGACCTCGTTGCCCTCGGCGTCCAACACGGGTTCTTCCGCCGCGAACAAGTGCTCGCGGAAGTGCGTGACGCGGCGCGAGCCCTCCCCGAGATCGACGATCACGGCGCCGTGCCCATTGGAGGTCGGCAGCTCGAGGCGAGTCTGCTGGATGGGGACTTGCCCCGCATGGACGGGGCTGGGCTGTGACGCCGCGCAGGCGCTGACAGCGGTGACTGCGGCAAGACGAGTGAGACGCGCCATGGTCGCGGCAATGTAGCGGTAAACCGTGGCGATGGGGCGGGGAGGCGTGGCGCGCTATCGGACCTGCGCCAAGAAGCCCTCAACCGCCTCCCACACGGGGGCTGCGCCCTTCTTGTTTCGGTCCTCGCGCAGGATGGATGAGCCGTGCACCCCGTGCGCGGCCTTGTGGTGGACCTTGGTGCCGCTGCGGGCGGCGGCGGAAATGGCGGCCGTGGCGGCAACTTCCCTGCCGGGTGCAGACGTCGCAAACAATGGCGCGTCGACGCCCGCGGCCCAGCCAGCGACCGTGCCTTCCCTGCCGATGTACTCCCCGGGAGAGAACGACAGGACGGCCTGGATGTCGGCGGGGTGCTCGGCGGCGAGCTTGAACACGAGCGCGGCGCTGTAGCTACTACCCCACACGATGAGCTTGCCTTTGTGGTGCTGCTTTGCCCACGCGAGAGTCGCGACAAGATCCGGATACGCTTGCAAGAAATCCGTGCTGTCGCCCAGTGCCTTCACCGTTCGATTCGATCGCCCCCCGCGTGTCCCGCCCGAGCGCTGATCGGGTGCGACGACATGGAACCCGAGCGCGTTCAACCGCGGGGCGATGGCGTTGTACTCGCTGGCGTTCCACCCGGCTTGGTGGAACAGCAGGATCATTGGGCTCAGCGAGCTTGGCGGCTCGGACAGCGGATAGTGGTCGGCGTAGACCGTGACGCCGTCGGCGGCGGCTATCTGAACCTCGGCCTTGGGGAGGGGCACGGCCGCGGGCTTGACCACCGTGGCGGGAGCCGGCAACGCTTTGGCGGTGGCTGCGATGGATTCGCGGGGCGCGGGCCCAAGCCTGGGTTTGCGCTCAGCATTCGCGACGGGTGCAGCCTCGGTCTTATCGGCCGTCGGAGCAGGTTCGGAGGCACACGCCAGGGCGCTGGCCAAGACGACGAGCGCCACCGCGTTCGGAAGGAGTTCGCCCGACACGAGCCGAGCGTAGCTTGGGCCCTGCATCGCTCGGACCTGCACTGCTCGGACCCAGCGGTGTGGCGGCATCGGGGCTTCGAGATCCTGCGTGGTGGGAGGTGGCTCCGCTCACACCGTCCTACATAGGGACAAGCCGCGCCAACGCTGGGTGGCCACCCGACAGCGACCGGGCGTTCTCGCGGAGCGTAAAGGCCCCCCACGGTGCATTGTAGGGCCGAATAGACCGAGGCGCATCTGCCGCGCAGTGGTCCTGGTTGGGCCAGCCGTCGGCCCGGTTGCGAACCGCTGAGGCGGCACCTTCGGTGCTAACCTGACGCCGGTCTGATGCGGCGCCGCCGTGATACCAGCGACGAGAACCCCAGCGCCGCTCCCGAAGATCGGCGATTGGCCCTGGCGTGCGTGGGATCGCCTGAGAACGCCTTCGCGGACGCTGGCCTTCTGCTGGCGCTCGACGGCCTGAGCCAGGTCGTTTTCAATCGGGCCGAGCGCGGCGACAAGGTTCAAGTGGGCGGGACGGCCCCCGGCCTGCGTATCGACATCCCGCTGCCCTTTGTCAGTGCACACCACGCTGAGCTCAACCTTCGCGCGGGCTCAGCGGAGGCTGGGTACCCGCTCCAAGACTGCAAGAGTCGCAACGGGACGATGCTCGAAGGGCACCCCGTTGTCGGCGAGGCCCGCATCAAGCCGGGCGACATCTTCGAGGTTGGGCGTTCGTTCTGGGCGCTGGTGACGCTCGGCGCCAACGACGATGAGCGTGCGATTCGGCGGATCGCTCCCCAGGGGGCGGCCAATGGCCAGATGCGGCGGTTGCTCAGCTCTTTGGGGCGCGTCGCTGATGCTAGCCTGCCCTTGCTGTTCACGGGCGAGACCGGGGTGGGCAAAGACTGGCTGGCGCAGGCCGTGCACGAAGCGAGCGGAGCCGACGGCGAGTTCGTTCAGGCGAACGTCATGACGACGAGCGTGGAGCAGCTCTTGTTCGGCAGCGGCAACGATGGCGGCCCACTGACGCAGTCCCGTGGGGGCACGTTGTACCTGGAGGACGTCGGGGAGCTCGATCTCTCGGTGCAGACGAAGTTGTTGTCGGCGTTGCTGAGTCATGCGCCAGCGGCATGGGCTGCTCGCGCGCCCCGGGACGTCCGCGTGATCGCGGCCAGCACGCGCGACCTCCGGGACATGGTCTCGCGACAGGAGTTTCGCCCAGACCTTCTCGCGCAGCTGGCCGGGTTCGACGGCAGTATTCCGCCGCTTCGCGAGCGGCGCGAGGACTTGGGGTTGCTCGTACGGGCGCTGGCGCGGCGCAGCGATGGGTCTTCGGTTCGGGTGTGTAGCGGGGTGTTCCGCTCCATGCTCGCGCACGATTGGCCGTTCAACCTTCGCGAGCTTCGGCACGCCCTCACCGCTGCGGTGGCGATGGCCGCGGACAATCCGGACGGGGTGACCTCGGCTATCTGGAGGGCGGTCTGTGGGATCACAGAGGGGGGTTCCCAGGACCCGGCGCGGATTCAAGCGGTCCGACAAGCGCTCGTGCAGCACTTGGTCGCACACAACGGCGACACAACGCTTGTCGCCGAGTCCATGCATTGTGAACTCGGCGACGTAGAGCGCTGGCTGGGGAGGCTCAGCATCCGTCCCGACCACTACGGTCGGGCCGGCTGAGCCAAGCTCCTTATAGCGCGTCGAGAACGGTCTGAATCTCGGTCAGGTCCGCATCCTCGGGATTGGCCTCGACACCTGCGGCGAGCGCCGCGTCGGCCAGCTCGCGCGTGCCCTCGCCCGTGGCCATGCCCTTGAGCGCTTCGGCGTACTCGAAGACCGCAGCACCCTTGAGCAGCAAGCTGTGGTCGGCGTCGACCATTTCACCAAAGGTGAACGTGGCAGAGACTTCGCGCTCCTCGAAGGTCTTGGCATCGACGTACGTTGCCGTGACGGAGAACTCGGTGTCCGCTGTCACCAGCTCAGGCGCGCACGTCTCGATGTGCTGGTGGAACACCATCGCATCGTTGGGGGACAGGTGCTGCGGCTCGACTTGCGCGGGGTCTTCGCTGATCTCCTCGCCGGAGAACCGCATGACCTCGAACCCTGGGGGCATGTCGAGACGCACTTGGACGTTGCGCGCCGCGACGCCCATCGTGTTGGTGAACCCGTCGTTGAAGATCTTCCAGGCCTCCTCGGTGCTGTTGATGAAGACCGAAGCACCCTTGCCCGCGTCACTGACGACATCCATCAAGTCGTCGTTGTACTGACTGGCGCTTCCGACTCCCACGGCGACCATGTAGATGCCGTCCTCGTCGTTGCCGCCCGCGTGCTCAGCGATGAGGTCGACGTCGGTGATGCCCGCGTTGGCGCCGCCATCGCTGATGAGCACGATCCGGTTGGTGATGCCCGCCTGGTAGGTTTGCTCGGCCAGGGCGTAGCCCGACGTGAGGCCACCGTACAGGTCCGTGCCGCCGCCCGCGGCCAGTTCGTCGCACTTGCCCACGACCATCGGGTCGTCCGCGCCGTTGACGGCATATCCACCCAGGACCGTGCTGTTCTCGGTCGACCAGGTGACCATGGAGACCGTGTCGCCGTCCTTGAGACTGGCTGCGATCGCGCGACACGTGTCCTTGAGCATGTCCATCGCTTGCCCCTGCATCGAGCCGGACGTGTCCAGGACGAGGGTGATGGAGATGTTGTCGCGCTCTTCGTTGGTGATTTGCTCGCTCGCAACGCCGATCTGCAGGACGTACTCGTCTTCGTCGCCCACGCGGACCATGTCGGCGTGCAACGCGACCTCGCCTGCGGTCTGCGGTGGTGCGTAGTCGAAGGTGTAGTAGTTGAGGAACTCCCACGTGCGCAGGCCGATGCCGCTCAGGCTCCCGAAGTTGTTGAGCACGGCTTCGCGCGCTTGGACGGGTGATGACATCGAGTTCGAGTCATCGGGAGACAGGAACAGGGTCACGTCTTCGCTGGCGTCACACTCCTCGACGGGAGGCTCAACCTCAGGATCCTCGGGAGGCGGAACGGGGCCATCATCGCCGCCTTCGTCGCCCCACGCTCCGTCATCGTCGCCACCATCCGCGCCGCTGGTCCCCGCGGCACCGCCGTCGTCGTCCCACCCGTCGTTGGCTCCGTCCTCGCCAAGGCCGTGCCCCTCGGCACCGCTGTCCAGCTCAGAGCCGTTGGCGTCATCGTCGGCTGAGGAGCAGCCCGTGGAGAGCACCAAGGCGATAGGAATCACAAGAGGAGCGAGGTGTCCGCGGAAGCAGCGCCGGAAGTCAGTCTCGTAAGCCATGCAAAGACGTGTTGTGTCTTTGGGCCCGAACGGTTCCCCCCGCCCGAAGATTGGTATGCCTTTGTACGAACGCGGCCTACTTCGAGAACGGATCGCGCAGCGTTGCGTTGGACGGGGCCGTGTTGCGATAGCGGGCGCGGATGTTCGTGGCCGCGAACGGGTCGTGAAGCACCGTCGGTGCGGGCGTGATGACGACCCGAGCCACGACGCCCGCAAACGGGTCCTTGACCTCGGGTGTGGCCTCGGCGACGACGGGCGCTGCCGCCGTTGGCGCCATCGAAGCGTGCGCTTTAGGCGCGTGGACGTTGATGATGACCTCCGCGGGTGCGGGTGCGGCAGACGGTGGAGGCGCGACGGGAGCGCTCCCGGTGACGGCCAACAGCAGGGCGGGGAGAATGACCACGACGCTTGACTCTGCAATGCGGGCGCCAAGCCGGCACGTGCCCGAAATCACTCTGCTCCCGCGGATCCGGGGTGTGGTGCGTCCCGCAGCGTCGTTGCATCTCGCTGCGCGAGACGTGTCTCGATCTGCAACACAACGCGCTCGCTGCGGCCGCGCGGTGGCCGCGCGTGTTGCCGCTTTTCTGGTAGGCTGACGCGATGCTGAGGAGTCGGTTGTTGGCTGGGGGAGGTCGGGCACTGCTCGCTTTCACCCTCGCTGGCGCCGCGCCTGCCCACGTGGCTGCGGCGGCCGACGCCGAGGCTCGTGCGCCCAACAAGCGGCGAGCGGCCCGGAAGTCGCGTAAGCGTAAGCAGGTAGTGCCCGACAAGCAGCGCGCCAAACACGGAGACGATCTCTCGGAGGGCGGCGAGCGGCGGGGTGTGGCTGAGCTGGTCCTGGGATCGGTTGCCGCGGGGGCAGCCGTCGCGGTGGTGGGCCGCGGCATCTGGGAGATCGGGGTCGGCAAGCAGACCCAACGCGATTGCGAATCGGGTGCCTCTGACGACGTTGCGTGCACGCGCGCCAATCCTGGCAACGGTGGCTTCATCGCAGCGGGCCTCTCGTTTGCGTTGGTGATCCCATTCGGTGTCGCCAGCGGCCTGCTGTTGGCGCGAGGGGTCAAGACCCGTCGTGCGTACAAGCAGTGGCACGAGCGGCACGGCACGGTCGCGGTGACGGCGGGCGCGGGGCGGGCAGGGCTCGGACTCTCACTGCGGTTTTGAGGCCAAGCACGCCGCGTGGGCGTGACACACTGTGCGGGCATGGCCAACGTCCGCAAGAAAGCCGCCCTCGACTACCACACGCTCGGCGGCCGGCCAGGAAAGATCGAGGTCGTGCCGACCAAGCCGCTGACGAGTCAGCGCGATTTGTCGCTGGCGTACTCCCCGGGTGTCGCCGAGCCGTGCCTCGAGATCCAAAAAGACCCGCTCAAGGCGTACGAGTACACCGCGCGTGGAAACCTGGTCGCGGTGATCAGCAACGGGACGGCGGTGCTTGGGCTCGGGGATATCGGGCCGCTCGCGGCCAAGCCCGTGATGGAGGGCAAGGGGGTGCTCTTCAAGAAGTTCGCCGACATCGACGTGTTCGACCTCGAGGTCGATGCCAAGGATCCGGACTTGTTCATCGAGGTCGTGGCCGCGCTCGAGCCGACGTTTGGCGGCATCAACCTCGAAGACATCAAGGCGCCGGAGAGCTTCTATATCGAGGAGAAGCTTCGGGCCCGGATGAAAATCCCGGTCTTCCACGATGACCAGCACGGCACGGCAATCATCTCTGGTGCCGCGCTGCTCAACGCCGCGGAAATCCAAGGCAAAGAACTCAGCGAGCTGCGCGTTGTGGTCAGTGGCGCGGGTGCGTCGGCGGTTGCGTGCGCGCACTTTTTCATGAGCCTGGGCGTCACCCCCGAGAACCTCGTGATGGCGGACTCCACGGGCATTCTCTACGAGGGCCGCACGGAGCGAATGACCCCCGTCAAAGAGCAGTTTGTGCGCAAGACCTCTGCGCGGACGCTGGCGGACGCGCTGGTGGGTGCCGATGTCTTGCTCGGCCTGTCGCGGGGAGGTCTTGTCGACGCAACAATGGTCGAGGCCATGGCCGCCAAACCGATCATCCTCGCGCTGGCCAACCCCGACCCCGAGATTCCTTACGAGGTGGCCCGGCTCGCTCGCCCAGACGCCATCGTGGCGACGGGGCGCAGCGACTACAACAATCAGGTCAACAACGTGCTGGGCTTCCCGTTCATCTTTCGCGGCGCGTTGGACGTGCGGGCGACTGGGGTCACAGAGGCCATGAAGATCGCCGCGGCCCGGGCTCTGGCTGAGCTTGCGCGCAGAGACGTGCCACGCATTGTTCAGCTGGCGTACGGAGCCGAGTTTGAATTCGGGCCCGACTACATCATTCCCAAGCCGTTCGACCCGCGCGTCCTACACTGGGTTGCTCCCGCCGTCGCTCAGGCGGCCGTCGACTCGGGGGTTGCCGCGGGTCCGTTCGACATCGAGGCCTATCGTCGGCGCCTGCGCGAGATGATTGGCGACGGGCATGGCGTGCTCCGCAAGTTCATGACCCGGGCGGCGCGTGATCCCAAATCCATCGTGTTTCCCGAGGGGGACGACCCCCGTATCTTGGAGGCATGCGCTCGCCTGGTCGACGAGGGCATGGCGCGGCCGATTTTGATGGGCCAGCCTGATCGCGTACGCGACGTTGCCGAGAAACACGAGATCGGCATCGATTGGGATGCGGTCACCATCGTCGACCCCATGACGGACGATCGGCGCGAGGAATACATCGCCAGCCTCTACGAGAAGCGGCAGCGCAAAGGGATGACCGAGGCGAAGGCAAAGTCGCTGCTAAAGAGTCGGACCCAGTACGGGATGATGATGGTTGCGGCCGGGCGCGCGGATGGGATCGTCTCCGGCATGGGCTTTCATTACTCCGACACACTGCGCCCCGCGCTCGCGACCATCGGCCTGGCTCCCGATGCCCGCCGCGCTTCGGGGATGTACCTCGTACTTCACCGACAGCGTGGTCTGCTTTGTTTTGGCGATACGACCGTCAACACGGACTGCACCGCCGAGGTGCTGGCCGACGTCGGGGAGCAAATGGCAGACGCGGCACGGACTTTCGAGATCGAGCCGCGCGTCGCGATGCTCAGCATGTCGACGTTTGGGTCGCTGCGGCACCCGGCCGCGGCCAAGGTTCGCGAGGCGGTCGAGATCTTGCGAGCCCGGCGGCCCGATCTGGCGGTCGATGGCGAGATGCAGGCCAACGTCGCTGTGGACGCAGAGCTGCGCAAACGAGACTTCCCGTTCTCGCGCATTGACGGGCCGGCCAACGTCCTGGTGTTCCCCAATCTCGACGCGGGGAACGCCGCGTACAAGCTGCTCCGCGAGCTGGGCGGTCTGGCGACCGTGGGGCCGCTGCTGCTGGGGATGGCACGCCCCGTGACGGTCCTGGAGGCGGGCGCCGATGTCGACACCGTGGTCTTGATGACCGCGCTGACGGTCGTGCAGGCCCAAGACCGCGAGCGCCGACTCCAGGCCGCGCAGTGACGCTACTTTGACGGCGTGGGGGGGCCTGGGTGCAGCGGGTCCTCCGGACTGAGTCCGAGCTCGGGGGCATGCTTGACCAGCCAATCGCGCGCCGAGGCGATGGCGGCGCGGTCGACGACGTCACTGACCTTCCATCCGGCCTCGGCCTCGCGCGCCAAGCGACGAGCCTCAGCGTGTTCCCCGGCCGCATACAGCAGCCTGGCCAGCGGGTACTGGGCACGAGCGTTCAAGCCCGGTGAACGCGCTTCGGTCAGACCGAGCTCGGTGGCGCGCTCGAGCTCGGATCGAGCGAGTACGGTCTGTCCGAGGGCAAGGTGTGCCATTCCGAGCCCGGCGAGTGGATACGCCTTGGTGGTGTCGGAGACCGGCTCGGCCAGCGCCTCAAAGATCTCCATCGATGTCGCGAATGAGGCTGCCGCTTTGGCAAAGTCGCCATGGCGAAGATAGTCGTCGCCGATATTGTCGTGGGCCAACGCCATGGCTTTGGACCGCTCGCCCAATCGTAGGCGGTTGATCTCGAGCGCGGCCTGGTGATGCTCCAGTGCCTCCGTCGCCCGGCCCATCGTGCGAAGTAGGTTGCCCAGGTTGTTGTGGACTGCCGCCGCGCCGAGGGTGTCCGCACCACGGACCTCAACGATGACGTCGAGGGTGGCCTCGTAGGCGGTCAGCGCTTGGGTCAGCTCGCCGAGACCTGCGTAGGTGAGCCCGAGCTCGTTGTCGATCGCGGCCACGGGAACGGTGGCTTCGCCGAGACTGTCGACGTAGAGCTTTCGCGTGCGCAAGTAGATTTCGATCGACTCGCGCGGCCGGTCCTGGGCCCCTCGTAACCGCGCCTGGAGCACTCCCGTCTTGGCGACCTCTGGATGCGATGGCCCGTGCACCTTTCGCGCGAGCGCGAGCGCTTGCTCTGAGACCAGTGCTGCGCGCTCGAGCTCTCCCTCGTGGACAAGATAGATCCCCAGGTCGTTCAGCGTTCGGACCGCCTTTGGGCTCGAGTCAAGGCCGTGCTGCGCTTGCAGATCGTAGGCGGCCTGCATCTGCACGATCGCGGTCTTCCAGTCGGCGCGCGAGCGGGCCAGCCGTGCGCGACCCGACAACAGCGCCACGCGCTCCGCCACGTGATCGCCCCGCCGGGTACTCACCGCATCCGCGCGGTCCAACAGCGCTTCGGCACCCGCAAAGTCGTTCATGCCGACGCTGGTGATGGACGCGGTCGTGACCAGGGCCTTGAGCAGGAGACGGTCGGACCCCGATGCCTCGGCCGCGAGCACCGACGCTTTGGCGAGCTTGGCGGCCTCCGCGGCCTGCCCGACTTGGCCCCTGTAGTCGGCCAGCTCGATCTTTACCCGCGCGATGATGGGGCGGTATCCCGTTTGTTCGGCGCGCGGCAGTAGCGGCTCGGCCAGCGCAAGCGCATCCGTCATTCGGCTCGCCGCCTTGAGGGTCACCGCGCGGACGAGCGCCAGCTCGATGGCGGCGACTTCTTCGCGCACCGCGGGGTCGTCTGGCGGAGGCACTTCCAGCGCCAGCACCTCGACGTTCTCGCAGACGTCCAGAGGCGGCAGGCCGTGCGCGCTTGCGAGGGCGCCGGTTACGATCTTGTCGTTCGGGTCTGCGAGAGAATCGACAAAGATGTCGAGCCGCTGAAGGCTCCGGTCCAAACAGGCCATCCGCATGCTCATGACCGCGTCGGACTGCTCTCCGCGTACTCGGGCGGCTCGACACGCGTCCGTGCGCGAGGCAACCCAGGTGCGTGCGTATGTGTCGAGCAGTGGCGCGAGGCGGTCGAGCGTTTCGTCGGCATACGCCTTTTCCAGCGCCGCAAATGCGGTGGCGACCGTGGCCGACTGCTCCGGCCCCCATACGGAGTCCATGGCCACCGCCGCTTCGGCACACGGGTCGGGGCTGGCCGCCAGCCGCGTGCCTGCGCCAACCCCCGCCGCGATGAGCATGGCCCCTGCGCCTGCGGCCAGCACACGGTTGCGGCGCTTGGCAGGATTGTGTTCGATGGCGGCCAGCAACGCCTCCATCGATGGGAACCGGTCGCCGCCACGACGCTTGAGTCCCCGAAGGATCGCTCGGCGGAGCCACGCTGGCACCGCAGTGCCCTTGGGTGGCTCGCGGACGCGCTCGCCCAGGATGCTATGGGCCAGGTTCGCGATCGACGTGCCCTCGAACGGTCGCTCGCCGTACAGGCTCTCGTACAATCCGACGCACAGTGAGAACTGGTCACTGGCGGCGGTGGCGGGGAGTCCGGCCATCTGCTCGGGTGACATGTATGCGGGCGTACCGATAACCGCCCCCGTTCGGGTCAGGGCGGCGCCATCGCTCAAGCGCGCGGCCTCGGATGACGCCAGGACCATCGCATCGGTCGGGTCCTCGGTCGGGTCCGGCCCTGCGGGGCGAGCGAGCCCGAAGTCCAGCACGAGCACGCGCCCGTCATCGGCGACCATGACGTTGTCCGGCTTGAAGTCCCGATGCACAAGGCCTGCCGAGTGTGCTGCCGCGAGGCCATGCCCGGCAGCCGCGTACAGGGCCGTCGTCTCCCGCCACGATAGCGCGTGGTCCCGTGCTCCCGCGTACTCCGTGAGGGTTTGCCCCTGCACGTGCTCCATCGCAACAAACACCGCGTCGTCGATCGTGCCCACGTCATACACGGCGATGACGTTGGGGTGGGTGACCCGAGCCATCGCCTGCGCCTCTCGAACCAGCCGAGCCTGGCCGTTCATTGCAGCGGTGTTCGGGTCGTCGATGTAACTCTGCAGCAGCTTGATCGCGATCTTCCGATCGAGCTCGGGGTCGTAGGCTGCGTACACCACACCCATCGCGCCCGCGCCGAGTCGGTCCAGCACGACGTAGCGGCCCAGCGTCGCCCCGCGGTCCAGCCGGGCGATTTGTTTGCGAAGCTTGATCCCGTCGCGCTGGTTGTGCGCGTCGTTGCTGACGTCGGCACCCGTCCGGCCGCGCTCGGATAGACCCGCGGGGTCGGCCCCAAGGGTTTCGGCGTCGAGGTCACTCGGAGGCACGCGCAGCGAACTCTACCGCACCAAGGCTGTTGGGCGGTCTGCTACGGTGCGCCGATGGGTCGGGTACTCTTGGCACTGATGACGCTGTCGACGCTCGCCGCGTGCAAGGGCGGAGGCGGCGCGGCGGCGGGCACCAGCACGGCCGCTGGGCCAGGCACGGCGTCTGGGCCAGGCGAGAGCTCGGCCGCGAGCACAGCAGGACCGACGTCGGGTATCGCCGACAGCGATGGTGACTCGTCGAGCGGCCCGGGCACGGGGGCCGACGGCGAGACACAAACCGACGGGGGGACGACCGGTGGCGTGCCGCAAGGGCGACCGTTTGTGTACGTCGGGGGATACGACCCGAACATCCGAGTCTTCGAGCTCAACCCCGACGATGGCGCGCTCACAGCGGTCGGTGGCCCGGTCGAAGCCGGGCCCAGTCCGTCCTTCCTCGCCGCTGACCCGGATGGCGAGTTTCTCTTCGCCGTCAATGAAGTCGGCGATTTCAACGGAGAGTCGACCGGTTCGGTCACCTCGTTTGCGATCGATCCGGCGACGGGCGGACTGACGTTTGTCGATCGGGTCTCGTCGGTCGGGCAGGGGCCAGCGCATCTTTCGACCGATCGGAGCGGGGCTTGGTTGCTCGTCGCGACCTACACGGGAGGCAATGCGGCTGTCTTGCCGATCGGGCGGGCGGGGGCATTGGGCAAGGCCGTCTCGGTGCAGATGCATGGCAACGGCGCGCAGTCGCATATGATCATGGCAAGCCCAGCCAACGACGCGGTGTTTGTTCCCAACCGTGCGCTCGACACGGTGGCGCAGTACAGCTTCGATGCGGTGTCCGGAGCCCTGACACCCAACGCAGTCCCGACCGTCAGCGCCGCGCGGGGAGCGGGCCCGCGTCACATGGACTTTCATCCGTCCTTGGACCGCGCCTATGTGATCAACGAGGACGGCCACACCGTGGTGGTCTACGCGTTGTCCGAGGCCGGCGAGCTCAGCCCGCTACAGACGATAGGCACGCTCCCCAAAGGGGTCGATGGCGCGGGGAATTCTTGCGCAGACATTCACCTCCACCCCAGCGGTGCGTTTGCCTATGGGTCCAACCGCGGGCACGACAGCATCGTCACCTACGCGGTCGATCCGGTGGACGGAACGCTCACACTCATCGGGCACGTCCCGACCGGTGGGCAAACCCCGCGCAACTTTGAGGTCTCCCCCGACGGGACGCTGCTTTTGGTCGCCAACCAGAACTCCGACAACGTTGTCGCGTTCTCCATCGACGGCACGGGCCTCCCTACGGCCACGGGGGCCGTGACTTCGGTGCCCACGCCGAGTTTTGTGGGGGTTGTCTTGGTCCCCGAGCCATAGCCTCCGCGGGCGCACACTCCTACCTCGACCCACCTGCAGCGCTGCGGATCACGCCGCGTTTGGGGTCGTCACCGCCGCGCCTGTTCGCTAAACTTGAGCCGCCGCGTGTCGGGGGACCGCTGGGCACGATTGCTGCCTGCGACCCTCGTGGCTGGGAAGAACTATGCGTACCACTACAATCGTTGGAGGACTTTCTGCACTTTGCCTGGCCTTGGGCTGCGGCGCGAAAGACGACGATGGGCGAGGCGGCGAGGCGGGCGGCGGGATCAACGGCGGGGTCGGGACGGCCGACGGATCCGGTGAGGCAGACGGGGACGCGGGCAACAGTGCCAGCGCTGACGGATCGGGTGGGAGTGGCGGTGCTGACAGCGGCAGCGGCAGCGCGAGCGCGAGCGCGACCAATGGCAACGGCGGCGACGGGGCCCCGAAGTTCGACGTCGCGACCATGCCCGACAGCAACGCGGAGTCGCTGTGCGAGCCCGGCGGAGGCGGCGGGAAAATGGGCGGTGGCGGCGATGGCCCCGACTACTCCTACCTGTGGGCGGCCAACAGCACGCAGGGCACGATCTCCAAGATCGATACGCAGACCGTCCTCGAGGTCGGGCGTTTCCAGGTCCGACCCGATGGTGGCGGCAGTCCGTCGCGCACCTCGGTGAGCTTGTCGGGGCACGTGGCCGTCGCAAGTCGGCAGGGTGGTGTCAGCAAGTTCTACGCGACCGACGACCTGTGCGTTGAGAGCAACGGAACCCCTGGCATCCAGACGTCCACGACCAATGCGCCGCTGGCCTGGGACCAAGAGGAGTGCCGGGCGTGGCACACCCCGTTTGCCTACTCGAGCCAGCGGCCCCTGGCCTGGGCGACAGGAGAGTGGAACTACGAGACCTGCTCGTACAGCAACGAGCTGCTATGGACGGCCGGTCGCAACGGGTCGGTGAGCAGCGCGGATGTCATTTTGATGGATGGCGATACCGGGGTCGTGCTCGACATGGTCACGATCAACGGACTCGCGTCCGATCAGTACGGGATCTACGGGGCGGCGGTGGACGCCGAGGGTAACTTCTGGGGGAGTCAGCTCTCCGGGACTCGACTCATCAACGTAAATCTCGCCACGATGGCCACCCAAGTCTGGACGCCACCTTCGGGGGGCGGCTACGGGATGACCGTGGATGCGGATGGCTACGTTTGGATCTGTGCGTCGCAGCTCAAGCGCTACGATCCCGCGACAGACAGCTGGCTTCAGTCGGCCTCCGGCATTGGGTCGTCCGGCTGTATGGCGGATGCGGGCAACAACGATCTGCTTTGGGTTGCCTCGGGCTCGTTCATCCGCGGCGTGAACCGGCAGACGCTCCTCGTCGAGCGTGAGTGGTCGGTGCCGGGCGCCTACGGCATCAGCATCGACTTTGCGGGCTACGTTTGGGCGGTCGCGTACTTTGGCGGTGCGCATCGCGTCGATCCCGAGACAGGCGCGGTGACGTCCTACAACGGCTTGACCGGGGCCTACACGTACAGCGACATGACCGGGGCGGCCCTCGTCGCGGTCAGCGGTGGGGCGCCGACGGGCTGAGCCGTGCGTGCGGTACCCCGAAGGTCGATCGTGAACCCACCCTTGGAACAGGCGGGACGCTGGGTCGCCGTGTTCGTGATCGCTGCGTTCGCGTGCGGGCCTGATCCGGCTGCGGCCCCTGCCGCCGAGTCCGAGCCTGCGGTCCCCCCTGCCGTGGACGCCAAACCGCAAGAGGCAGGCCCGTTGTCGGAGTCGAGCACGCCAAGACCGAAAAAGTCCGGGCTGGCCGCCACCGTGTCGGCCAACGTCGACGCGGTGAAAACAGCGAAGTCCGCTGAGCCCACGCCGCCGCCCGTTGAGGTCCGTAAAGCCGACGCCAAGAGAGCGGAGCCAGAGCCAAAACGCGCGCCCGGTGTCCTTGCTGCGCCGACGGCCGCTGAGTTCAAAGCGTGGGATCGCAAGGACCCAGCCGGCGAGAAGCACCTGTACGAGTGGGACAAGGCCAACATGAGCCTGATGCATGGCTACTTCCGCGACATCGAGTGCGCGCGATTGGCCATGATCGACGAGGGGGAGGCGTTTGTTTCCGGCACGCACACCGAAGCGCAGTGGACGGCGCACAAGCGCTCGGCGGTGCTGGGCCTCAACAAGTGGCAGCAGAAGCTCTTCCGCGACAACCCGCGGATCATGGAGCATTCCAAGTACATGGGCACGCTGCTCGAGGCGCATGAGGTCGTCGTCTTGAGCTTGCCCAAGGCCTACAACGCCAGAGATGACGAGGGGACGAAACTCGTCAACGCGCTGTGGACCGTCCTTATGGCCAAGGTCAGCAAGTACACCACAACGTTGGGCGGTACGTTCGTCGCCGCCACATCGACCGATTGCGCAAGCCGCTAACACCCCAGGGCGCGCGATTGTGTTCGCGGTTCGGCTTTCGCCGATCGTGAGGTCGGCCTCACAAGGAAAACCCGAGGTGCGGTGACCCCGGTCGTCGCCCGCCGACGAAACGGTTGGGGGCGGCACGACGGGTGTCGACGCACAGACTATGCGCCGCATCGGCTGGTACATTGTACGACGTGACGGCGCCCTGCCTACGTGTAGCCCTCTGCCTTCCTGTCGCTGCGCTCGTGGCCATCGGCTGCGCGGCTGGCGATGGAAGCCCTGTTCTCGACGCCGGCAACTCGTTCGGGGATGGTCAGCAGACGGCGGGCGATGATGGCGGCGCCACCACGGCGAACACGGATGGTGGTCCTGGCGACGGCCCCGACGATGGTCCTGACGATGGTCCTGACGATGGGCCTGACGACGGGCCGGACGATGGCCCCAACGACACCGGCGATTCGGACAGTGGCCCGGGCGACAGTGACTCTGCCGAGTCGGATGACGGCGGCTGCGGAGCGGTCGGGGAGGCGTGCGCGACGGGCATGCCCGGGGTCTGCGACGCGGGAACGACCGCGTGCGAGGCGGGCGCTGTCGTCTGTATCCCGGACTCGGTCGGATCGGCCGAGCTGTGCAACGGCGTCGATGACGACTGCAATGGTCAGACGGACGACGGTAACCCCGAGGGCGGCGGTGCCTGCGACACCGGGATGCCTGGCGTGTGCTCCGCAGGAGTCTCCGAGTGCACCGGGGGCGGGCTCGCATGCATCGCGGAGGTCTCCGCATCGGCCGAGACCTGCGACGGCCTCGACAACGACTGCAACGGGACGGCCGATGACGGCAACCCTGGCGGCGGCGGTGCCTGTGTCACCGGCCAGCCAGGCATCTGCTCGGCGGGCACGCAGGAGTGCAGCGGGGGCGGCTTGGTCTGCACGCAAAACATGAACGCGGCGGGCAGCGAGACGTGCGGCAATGGGCTCGATGACGACTGCAATGGAACCGCTGACGATGGCTGCGGGAACTGCTCCCATGACATTTGCATCGAGGGAGAAGCACTTGTTTCGGGCTGCGAGCCCTGCGTGACATCCGTCTGCGCCGCGGACCCGTTCTGCTGTGACAACAGCTGGGACGGGCTTTGTGTCGGCGCTGTCCTCGACGTCTGCGGGATCGTCTGCTGAATCTCTGCGTCCGGTACAGCCGACCTTTCGAGCCGAGTCTCTGGCGCAGGTGATGGGCCTGCTACCGTGAGTCGTCGATGAAGGTCGTCGTCGCCGAAAAACCCTCCGTGGCTCGCGAACTCGCGGCGTTTGTCGGAGCGCGCGCGCGCCATGAGGGCTACTTCGAGGGCAAGGGCTACCAGGTCACGTGGGCCCTGGGTCACCTCGTGGGCTTGTGCGAGCCCCACGAGTACGACCCCGCGCTCAAACGCTGGAGTCTCGACACGCTCCCCATCTTGCCCAACCCGTTCAAGCTCGTGCTTACCGGCGATGCGCGTGCGACCGCCCAGTACAAGATCGTGGCCCGCCTGATGCGCAAGGCCACGGTCATCATCTGCGCGACGGATGCCGGGCGCGAGGGTGAGCTCATCTTTCGCAACATCGCGGAGCTGAGCCGCTGCAAGTCCAAGCCGACGCAGCGCCTGTGGCTCAGCTCGCTGACGCCGCAGGCGATCCGTTCTGCGTTTGCGGCACTGAGGCCTGCACAGGCGTACGACGACTTGGCAGCGGCCGCGCGCTGTCGCAGCCAGGCCGATTGGGTCGTGGGCCTCAACGCAACCCGCAACTACACCGCCCGCTTTGGTCAAGGCGGCGTCTTGTGGAGCGTCGGGCGCGTGCAAACGCCCGTGCTCGCGCTGATTGCGGGGCGTGACGACGAGATCGCCGAGTTCGTGCCCACGCCATGGTTCGAGCTGCGGACACGCTACCGGGATGTGCTGTTCATCCATGCGACCCGCTTTGATGCCCAAGCCGCCGCCGACGCTGCCGCGGCGAAGATCGCCGCGGAGCCCTTGGTGATCGGTGACATCAAGACGCGTACGCATCACGTCAAGCCGCCGCAGCTGTACGACCTGACCACGCTGCAGCGCGACATGAACGTTCGCTATGGGATGTCCGCGGCCCAAACGCTGAGCGAGGTGCAAAAGCTGTACGAGAGCAAGTCGGTCACGTATCCGCGGACCGACAGTCGCTACCTTCCGCAGAGCATGAAGGGGGAGATGCCGGGCCTGCTCACCGCACTCGCGCAGCGCTACGGGGCCCAGATCGAGGGCTTGAACTTGAGCCAGCTCCCGATGACGCGGCGCACGTTCGATGACGCGAAGATTACCGACCATCACGCCATCATTCCCACGCCCAACGCTCCCCAGCTGAGCGCGTCGAACAAGCGCATCTACGACGCCATCGCGCTGCGGACGATCGCGTCCTTTTATCCCGACTGCGAAAAGGCGCTCACGACCGTTGACGCCACTGCGGCCGACGTCAAGCTC
>Ga0316189_10000191_pt1 | contig 59045 bp, 53 predicted proteins | sample LowCovwburrow_MG_FD_204930 | JGI IMG/M metagenome (GOLD analysis project Ga0316189, IMG submission 204930) | Coastal sediment microbial communities from Maine, United States - Lowes Cove worm burrow | ecosystem: Environmental > Aquatic > Marine > Coastal > Sediment | place: USA: Maine...
TTTAATGTTGTGCATAGGCCTGAGCAGTTAAATTGGTTTGTTGTAATTCTAATTTACTGATAATCAGGCTTATACACTCATTTTTATCGAAAAATCATTCCAACAATTAATTAGCACAACGGGTTAAAGAAGTCTCTAAAAGACCTTCGAAAAAAGGTTTGGATGCTCGTAAGTATTGTGGCTCGGTGAAACTCAGAGAAGATGGACTGGCCTTACAAAAGCGTCTGAGAGATGAGTGGGAATAAAATTTTCATTGATACAAATATTATTGTCTACCTCTTAAATGGAGATGATACTTTAGCTACTTTCCTATAAGGACAAACCGTATGCGTTTCTTTCATCACCCAGCTTGAGTTATTAGGATATCAGGGACTCACCAAAGACGAGGAAAAGAAAATTGAAAGCTTTCTCGAGAGTTGTGTAATAATTGATATCAACCCTTCAATAAAGAAAGAAGTGATCAAGTTGAGAAAAACGCACAAAATAAAATTACCAGATGCAATAATTATGGGTAGTTCTTCTTATATGGATTTACCTATTCTGACATCTGATGACGGGTTTAATAAGGTTGAAAAACTGGAAGTCATTTACTATGATTTTGGAGGATCAGATCAAATAGGGTAGTGGCTCCTGATGGTCGCAATGTCGAGAGTATCTGGTTAGCAAAGGATTAACCCCCGCTACCACAAGCCTTCCATCGTCGGCAGTGTGTGGGCAGGACTTGCGAGATATACACTTGATCAGCAATAGATAGGGCGTTAACTGTTAGCTTTTGGCCGTTAGCTTTTGCCGTTAACTGTTGGCTAGAGAACTCTCAGAGTCCTTCACGACCCACAACCTTGCGCCAAGTGACTCTTAGAGGATGTAGACACCTATTTTCTCTACGGTGAGTACCAGGTGGTAAAGAATCGTTCACTCTTCCACGAGTCGAACGGACCCATAAATTGAGAGTACGCTCACTTGCTAGGTGCAGGCAGGAAGTTTCGGTTTTCCAGCAAAGTCAGTGGCTCGCTTTCACTACTCTACGATTTCAACTTCAAAAACAATAACCTGAACGCTCGACCGCTAATGGTGCGATTTGGGTATAAGATCGATTTGTAATCAGGTCAGTAATTTGTTTTTGGGTAGGGAATTCATTCATTGAAATGCAACTGAAAAACATCCCCCTCACCCCCTTCGAAGGGGGAATTGCTCCCTATGAAAATTTCGACAGATAGTGTAACCCTTGGAATTCCGAACTCGTTCGCCTGCCAACTGCCAACTGCCAACTGCCAACTGCCAACTGCCAACTGCCAACTGCCAACTGCCAACTGCCAACTGCCAACTGCCAACTGCCAACTGCCAACTGCCAACTGCCAACTGCCAACTGCCAACTACCAACTGAGTTGACAAACCCCTCTTTTTGCTATAAAGGGAATAACCAATTCATACTATGAATAAGATAGCCCTTAAAGCCCTGATAAAAATATTTCTGCTAATTGTGATGTTATGGTCCTTGGCGGGTCTGTGACCGTAAAGACTATGAGTTCTCAGCCGTGTCTTTCAGCGCCTGCAACCAGGTAAGCAGATCATTGTAGATTTTTTGATGCTTATTAAATAGAACCGTGAAGGTGCCTTGGATGGACGTACCCAAAGTGGCGATTGTTTGATTCTCATCGTCCTCCAGCTGCCAAACGTAGACACTTTTCGCCATGCTGGATTTGCCTGTCCAGGAAAGCAGCGTTGGAGCATCAGCAGATTGAATCTGCGATCTGGATTTTCTGCCATCAAAAGTCCAGCCGAAATCTGTGCCTCGTGCCACTTTACCTTCGATGTGCACATTTTTTATTTTATCATTCCATTCTGGCCATTGCTTTACATCTGAAAGTATGCTCCAGACCTTGTCTATAGGTGCATTTATAATAATGGAGTGCCGGTCTTTGACGTTGGCATTCTCATTTATTTTCCCTTGACTGGCGAGTGTATTCAAATTATTCATGATGTGGAATTATCATCTACTAAGTTATTCAACTTCCAAAATTTCTTCCTCTTTTTTAGGTCTATTCTTTACTAGGCCAAAAGTCATTGCTAAACTGGAAATAATGATGATAAACAGCAAAATCCCAGAATTGAATCCGCCTTGCTGAAATTCTATTGGAATGGAGTAGAAGAGAAGGAGCGTAATTAATCCCCTGGGAGCGATTGTGAGCTTCTGTAGAAGGTCTTTGCGATAAAGTGGTACGAGCGAAATGAACCGCGAACCATAAATAAAAACAAGTGCAATTAAGCTGACCAATGCCACTTTTAGGTCAAACAGCGTACTCAGAGCAATCGAGAAACCAAAGATGACAAAAAAGAACGTTCGTAGGACAAAAGCTGATTCGATGGTGATCATGAGAAAGGTCTCTCGAATGTTTTCCAATGCAATTGGTTTAATATATTTCTTAAATGGTCCTGAAAAGAAGATCTTATTGTTATTCAATATCACTCCAAAAATCAAAATGACCAGTAACGATGACAGATGCATGAGTTTGCCGACGCTAAAAAGGAGAAAAAGAACAGAAATCATCAAAAACAATTTGACCTTTGTGTCCAGGTTTTGGAAGACGTAAATCAGAGCGTAAGAAAGGACAATTGAGGTGATGATGGTGATTATCAGGCTTAGCGAGAAATCCCCCACAGCTAAGACGCCATTTGCCGATTCCCCTAGACTAATGAGAAAATAGAAAGCCATAATTCCCAGAATATCGGAGAACGTACTTTCATAAATGTGAAATTCTCCTTGTTCTTCTTTCAGGTTGGAAACGGATGGAATTACAATTGCGCTGCTAATAATGGATAGGGGGGTTGCGTAAAGCAAGGCAGTATTCCAGGTCATTTCAAAAGAAAAATAGAGGAGTCCGCCTATTGAAAACATACATAGTAAAAGTCCTACTAGTGCCACAATGAATGATTTTGATATCAGACCAAGCTTGCTCTTTTCAATTTTCAGCTCTAGTGCCGCTTCCAATACAATCAAGATGAGTCCTAATGTGCCAAGAACTTCCAGTAGTTTGATTTCGGTGAACGTTCGTAGTACCGTTTCTTTTTCTACACCAGCAAAGCCAATAAGCTCACGTCCTAGTACTCCCAATATGATCAAGAGCAATACGGAAGGGATGTTTGATCTGTCTGCAAGCCTATTGAATATATAGGAGAGAATGATGATAAGTGAGGCCGCGATTATTATGTAGTATTCCATGTTGGTTAAAAGGAAGTTAGTAATTTAATTACTGGTGTATTGCAATTGAACAAATTTGAACTAAAGCCATGATAGATCAGTTTAAAAAGATCTAAAATTGACTATGAAAGAACAAGCAACATTTGGTTTGGGATGTTTTTGGTGCTCTGAGGCTGTATTCCAGCGACTCAGAGGAGTGATTTCTGCTGAATCAGGGTATTCAGGTGGATCCGTGGAGAATCCGTCGTATGAAGCAGTTTGCACTGGCTCCACAGGGCATGCAGAAGTAATTAGGATTGAATACGATTCCGATCAGGTTTCTTATGACGAACTTCTGGAGGTCTTTTGGAAGATGCATGACCCAACCACATTAAACAAACAGGGTAACGATGTAGGAACGCAATATCGATCCGCGATTTTTTATCACGATGATAAACAAAAGACGCTCGCAGAAACTTACAGGCAGAAACTCGTTGATGAAAAAATTTGGTCAGACCCCATTGTAACGGAGATATCTCCTTTGGAGAATTTTTATCCAGCCGGGAATTACCACGAGGATTATTTTAATCAGAATGGTACCCAGCCCTATTGCTCATTCGTTGTCGCACCTAAGGTTAAAAAGTTCAAAGAGGTTTTTGCATCTAAATTGAAAGATCACTCATAGTTAGTACTGAGATGGTGCACATGTAGCCTAATCTTGTCAACTCGGTGTGTCACGTGCTTTACGTATTTGAAAAGCTCAGTTTCCAATACGTAAACTTGACCTGAGTAAGAGTTTTCACCAACCTGATTTCGAGTGTCTTTCGAATTCTTTTCAATCTCCCTTGAGGCTTTGCACTCCGAGTTCATGAAGTGAACAAACTGTTTGGTGCCATACTCCTCTTCAAATTTCTGAATGTCTTTTAGCGTCTTTTTGACTTCCTTGTCATCGCTGGTTTTGGATACTTTCAATAGCACATCGTACAATACACTATCTAAATGATGGATATCATTTAGCAAACTGATTACTTTCGATCGGTATTCCTGATCGCCACAGACCAACAACAGGCCTTCATAGGTGGCTAGCTTATCTGCTTCTAGATCCCATTCGTAGGTAACATCATCAATTTTATCATCGAGCCTTTCCTGTTCGTCTTGAGCAATAGAAGTGAGCGACAATAGCATAATAGGAATTATGAAAATAGGTCTCATACATGTGTTAATTAGCTGGTATTATTAAATCAAAAATGCGACCATTTGTTGAAAGAATTGACCAAAAAGCACGTTTTTCGGCAATCATTGTTAAATTAACGACCAAAGCACCAAAATGGTCTTCGTATGAAATGTCTTAAAAGCTGTTCTCCTGTGATAATTGTACTTTTTTCTCTACTTATCAGCTGCGGCTCCAGTGGGCAGATTAACCCTCAAGAGGTGGCTGCCGATGAATTGAAGGAACTCTTGACACAGGATATTCTTCTTGTTGATGTCCGAACACCTAACGAGTATCAGCAAGGTCGAATACCGGGATCCAGGCTGGTGAATTACCGAGACGCTGACTTTGCAGCCAAGGTTGCCCAACTGGAGATTGATAAGCCAGTAGCTGTGTACTGCGCTGCAGGAACGCGTAGCACCAATGCTATGAAAGCATTTCAAGATGCAGGCTTCAAAACCATCTATAATTACAAGGGTGGGTTTGGTGATTGGAAAAAACGTGGTGAAGACATCGAAAATGATTGACGATTCAGCAGCGTTTTTTTGCAATTCAATGACCTGAAGTCACAGTCCAAGGTATCAAAGGTGTAAAAGTCGAATCAAAGACGTCTTATTGGTAGTTAAACTAAACAGACGCACAATGAAAAACTTAATACTACTTACGATTCTTGGTGTTGCAACTAGCACTGGATTTGCACAAACATTCGAACAGCCTAAAGATGGAGCTAAAATTTACCTTTCCATAAACGAGTTAGAAATGAACATGGGAAGTGAGGCAAAGGTTGATATATGGGTGGTTCGGAGCAAAAGAGCCATGAAGGCTAATTTTGATGCTCCCAAATTTATCGGAGCCAGCGATATGGGCATCACCATCGAAGCTGATTCTTCTGATCCAAATCATTTTGTTGCTACGCTAAACTCAACAGGAGTGAAGAATCCAAAGTACTTTTACACCGTGTCCAGTAGAAGTAGAAGTACTCAAAAAGTGATTGGTTCAACGATCTCAGTTGTTGTAAACTCATCTGAGGCTGTTACAAAAAATGACTAACTATTCATGAAGAAGTATGGCATCCGGGTAGTTTCAGGAATTCTTGTCTTCCTGTTTTTTAAGCTCACAACGGAGAGCCATTGGAAAGATTTCTTTGTTTGGCCACTCACGACTTTCATCTTTCTTGTTTACACGGTGGTGGTGTTTCTTGTGATATGGGAGGTGGCAACCTATTCGATCAAGCACTTCAAAAACAGAGAGACCTTCCACTCAAACAAAGGATTTTTTAGAGTATTCTTCAAGGCAGCATTTTCGATGCTGCCTTTTGTCGTACTCTTCTCCTATATTTTTGATTTCTTCGTCCAACCCATGTGCTGTCGGATCGATCCGAGTTCTTGTGGGAAAATGTATGGAAATTTGGATTCTGTGTCTCAATTCTGGATACACAGCGCACAAGGATTTGTTTTTTCACTTTTGATTATTTCATCTGACACGATCAATCTCTATATTAAATTTGCAGTTAATACTGCAAGAGAGAAAGAGTTGATACAGAAGGAGTTAATAGCAGCAAAATTTGAGGGGTTAAAGAACCAGGTCAACCCTCACTTTCTCTTTAATAGCTTTAGCGTACTCACCTCACTGGTCGAAAAGGATCCTGCTAAGGCGGTGAAATTCATTGCTAAACTTTCGGATATGTACCGATACATACTGGAGAATGATGAGACCAATCTTGTTACTATTGAAACAGAAATTGCCTTTTTAGAGGATTATCAGTTTTTGCTAAAGATGAGGCATCAAGAGGGAATTGTTATTGAAAATAGCATTGAAATTGCTGATGAAAAGATTTTGGTTCCCCCAATGTCGCTTCAGCTTCTGGTTGAAAATGCCGTAAAGCATAATGCATTCTCTCCTACGGAGCCTCTTCATATTCAACTTTACAATGAGGGCAATCAATTCATCGTGGTTGAAAATCTGAAGAAACCAAAACGTGAGCTGGTAAAGTCCACCGGTATTGGCTTAAAGAACCTATCCAAGCGTTTATTACTTTCCATCAAGAGAGGTCTGGAGATCACAGAAAATGCAAAGGAATTTAGAGTGAAACTTCCAATCTGAATTTTGAAGAATGCACTAATCATAGAGGATGAAAAGTATTCAGCTGACCGGATGGTTGAATTGGTTAAAAGTCATACCTCTTTAAATGTAATTGGCGTTTCTTACTCCGTTGCATCAGCAACCAGCTGGCTTGATGCTAATGCAATGCCAGATGTTATTTTTCTTGACATTCAGCTTGGAGATGGTACTGGGTTTGATATTCTGGATCACCTGAATGCTTTTCCTTGCATAATCTTTACGACCGCTTTTGATGAATACACCTTGAAAGCCTTCAAGTATAACAGCATTGATTATCTGCTAAAGCCAATTAAACCCGAAGAACTTGAGCTTGCCGTAAAGAAGTACGAGCGAATAGACTCGATGGAGTTAGCTGGTAAAATTGAAGAACTGCGAAAAGATATTGTAAAGGGATATCGTAGTAAATTTTTGATTAAGACGGGTCTCAAATACCGTTCAGTACCGATCAAGGAGATTGCCTATTTCTATAGCACAGATAGCACTACTTACTTGAGGACCATCGGAGGAGAATCCTTTATTTTGGATCTCTCATTGGATGGAATTCAAGAGTTTCTCGATCCTTTGCAGTTTTTCAGGGTCAATCGTCATCTGATCATACACGAGAATTCTATTGAAAGTATTGACTCGTTTTTCAATGGACGACTTAGCCTTGATCTTGCGCCAACATTTGATGAGAATGTGATTGTAAGCAGAGACAAGGTGAAATCGTTTAAATCATGGCTTGATAACTAGTTGTATGGCAAATTGCGTAACTGGTAAAAACCGATATGACTCAGAAGAACTTGCAAAAGAGGCTTTGATTGAAAATCGCATCAGGAATAATCATAGAGATGGGAGTGGACCACTCAACATCTATCAATGTCAAGATTGCAGCGATTGGCACTTTACTTCATCTGGATCAGAAGCCGATTTTTTACAAGATCCTGCTATAGTTGAAAGGATAAAACGACAGCGAAAACTGTTTGATTGGTCCAATGGACAGTAGGTTCAATCTTCCTTGAGCGAGCTTTTTATTTCGTCTTTGAGAAGGTTCCAATCGACTGATAAACTTGGATCAGAATGTATTTTGGAAGTTACTCTCGAGATTACTTCTTTCTTGAATCCTAGTTTTTGAGCAATCTCCTTGCAATAGTTGATTTCGCTCAGGTAGATTTTGCCATCAACTTTCATAAGCTCAATGATGCTCACGAGGTACTCGAATTTTTGATCAAAACTTAGACCCATAAAATCCTGATTGGAGTCAATTTCCTTTTTTTTCAAGCCTTCTTTTATGATAGAATTGATTTCAACTTCAGTCATATTATTGGCTCGGCCAACATTGACTACAAATTTCATTTCCTCGTCATCGAAGGTGTTATCTACGAGCGCTAGCTGGACTAAGTACTTTAGACGAATAGATGCATTCATTGGCGATAAATATAAGTATATATATGCGAGTTTGCACAATAACGTTGTAATTACGGGTTGAGTTTCCATTAATGATATACCTTCTATTTGATCAGCCACTTGGTCGCTTAAGGGCGATGCCAAGTATTTTTTTTAAATTTGTTACTCAAATCGCCTAAGATGTTATCAGAACTTCAACGTACTAAACTCGGCTACTTCTTTAGTCTGCTAGATCTAAACAGGAATGATCTTCTTCAGCATAATGATTTTTCAGATATGGCAGAGCAGGTTCGTCTAAAGCTGGACTTGGAGGAGGGGAGTTCAGAGCATAAGTATGTGGCGGAAAAATCAATCCGACTTTTTCATCAGCTGCTGTCGGATATTTCCCATGGTGACCACCAGACAATTCGAAAAGATGAGTGGCTGAGTTTTTTTGATGCAAAATTTGGTGACCCCGTCGATGAGGGTGTACTGGAAACGTATCAGGAACTGATCTATTTGTATGTCTTTGATTTTTTTGATCACAATCGCGATGGCTTCATTACCAAGGATGAGTACCAGTGGTTTTTTGAAATTTTCAAATTAGATGAGCAGTTTCTTGATAAGAGTTTTTCAAAGCTTGATTCCAATGGTGACAGCAAAGTGTCTCGCTACGAGATGTTGGCAGCCATTGAAGACTTTTTGATTTCCGATGATCCTGATTCTTCTGGTAATTGGGCTTTTGGCAATTGGACTGTTAATCCGAAGTAATTACTAAAAGGGAATGCTGACTCCAATGTAAGGCATTACGTATTTTGTTGCCTTGTATGAACCGTCTGCGCTCGGCGTAAAAGCCCAGTAATAATCTACCCCTGTAGCTAAAAAACTATTCATGTGATAGATAAATCGCATTTTAGCCAGAGATCGTTGGTCGAATTTAAAGGCATCACTTAGATCGGTTAGGTTGCCCTTAATGTAGCTTCCATGGAATGAAAACTTGTCAGCGAGCCGATCTAAATCTGCACGGACTTGCACAACAGCGGGTGAGGTAGCGGTTATGTCGTCGGGAATCAGTAAACTGCCGCCGAGCTGTACTTTTTGCAGTATATGGCCTGTAAGGCTTCCGTAAATTCCACTCATTTTTCCAGTCCCCACGAGGGAAAGTATTCTAGCATCTTTATTGATCTCGTAGGAGGCATCAAAGAATTGTGGGAGAAAGCCGCTTTTGTAAGAAAGTCGCTCGATCCGAATATCCGTACTGAAAGCATCAGCAATGAAGTGTAGCCTGAAGTTTACTCCAGTCGAGAATCCATTACCCGAAGAGAATGAAGGATCTCCGAGAAAGGCGGCAACTTGCGTTAGCGTATCACTTTCAACGTTCAATTTGGAGTAATTTGCAAAGAGATCAATCTGGATGAAAGGAATGCGAAGCACTGTCACACCGAGGTCTAACCCAAACGCACTGATTCCTGATTTCGTGAATTGGTAGCTGGTGCTTGTTGAATCGCTTGTAGCAATCGCCGTCTGATCCTTGTCTGAAACGAACACAGCACCGAGCTCAAGTGTTTTTGCTATGGGAATAGATGTAGTGGATAGTGGTCGGAGATAAGGTCTTATAACTAAAAGGTTCCTGGAAGCAGGATCAAAATCACTGTATAGCCCTTCAACACCTACCAACCCCTTAACATTAAAATCATAGTGCAATCCCACCTTTCTTTTCTCGTAGCTGGTGGTGTTGGTGTAATTGTTAACCAAACCGCCAAAGCCTATCATCGTACCCTGTAGCTGCCCTACTTTCACGTACACTGGATCTTTCTTTTGGACACCGTAGCGTATATAGCTGACCAACCTCGCTACTCCCGCACCATCTTTGAAAATTTCTGTGCGAACTGACTTGCTATCCAAACCATAAAGTATTGGCACATTCAGCCCGACACCCACTTTTCCAATTTTGAATTCAGGTGAAAGGACGAGCCCAACGTAACTGTCTCCGTCTATTTCTGTGTAGGTAAATCCTCCAGTAAAACTTCCATTCCCTGCTTTGTCCATACCAGATCGAAAGTCATCGATGGGTAAATCATCCTCGGAATCTTTTGCTTCTTGCTCTTCAAAATCTTCTTGCGGCTCAAACTCATCTTCTGTGGATGGAAGAGCTTGCTCTGTCGTATCAGTAGCTAGCAGGTTTTGGGTTGAATCAGAACCGAATTGAAGTGAATCTTGAGAAACTATTTTTGCGCTGTTGATGCTGTCTAGATTCTGCAATTGAAGAGAGTCCTTTGCAATCACTTGCTCTCCTTTTTTTGACTTCTTTTTTTTCTTTTTTTTCTTCGCTGACTCTGCCCATAGATGCGAGTAATCCGTATAGGGATCCTCCTCCGTTTCTTGAGCAAGGAGGTTTGCTGAGGGGAGTAGTACTAAAAGCCCAAAAAAATAGAATATTAAGTAACGCGATTTTGTCATTGCATTTTGCATTTACACACCAAATAACTAGAATTAATGATCTATTGTGAGTGGGTTGACAACTAGTTGTCACAAATATCGTCCACGTCCCCTAAATAGCACAAAAATATAATTCGACAGGAATCAAAAAAAGTCTGGTTAGATACTAGAACTGCGCGAATTATTGCTCTCTTAGCATCACTTGAACGTCACTTGCCCTCCCAATGGCATTGAAACGAACGGACAAAAACTTAATGGTATCGTTTGCATTTTTACACGTGTCACGAGGGCTGAGTCGATAGTGAAAGAACTTCTCATTTCGTTTGTAGAGTTCGTGTTCGTCGGCGGCACCAAGTAGGCTCTCTACTTCATTCTGCGTCGATTCCAGCAGTAAATCTTGATTTTCGATTAGCAGATCAGCTTTTTTCAATCGATATTCTGTGCATATCGTTCGAAATGATTTCCAATCATCCTTATTGAATCCTTCTAGTTCCAATTTTTTGTAACAAGATGAGAGGACTGTAAATACAAGAAGAAGCAATAGGATTCTCACTTTCTTAAGACGATAACAAAATAGCATACCCCAAAAATAGCTCCTGAAATGGTCACCATTGCTCCAGCGATTGATCCATCTAGAAGATAAGACAACCAATACCCGAAAAATGAGCTCGCAATGCCAAATAGCGAACTAAGCGCAAGCATCCATTTTAGGTTTCTTGTGATTAGATAGGCGGATGCAGCAGGGGCAATGAGCAACGCCACCACCAGAATTGCGCCAACCGATTCGAATGAGGCTACTGTTGTTAGAGAAACAAGACCCATTAGCGCGTAGTGCCATTTTGAAGAGGAAATTCCGATGGCATTGGAGAAATCAGGATCGAATGTGGTAATAAATAGTTCTTTGTAGAATACGGTGATAAACAGAATGATCAATCCAAGAACGAAAGACAAAATGATAACGGCCTTGGGCCCAATGGCATTACCATCAGCATCATACATAAGGTCTATGGGCACATAGGCAATCTCCCCATGTAAGATGCAGTCCTGATCAATATGGGCGTTTCCAGCGTAGTAGGTGACGAGTATTACGCCCAAGGCGAAGAGCCAGGTGAAGGTTACGCCGATTGAGGCATCCGTTTGCAGTCGTCCCTTCTGGTGAAAAAATTCAATTAGGAACGTGCTTAGTACGCCGATCATTCCAGCGCCAATAATCATCCAGATGGAATCAATTGAGCCAACAACGAGAAATGCTATGACGATACCAGGTAGTACGGAGTGCGAGATTGCATCTCCGATCATTGCCATTTTACGCAAGACGAGAAAGGAGCCAAGCAGTGCGCAGCTAACTGCCACAAGAGATCCGGTCAATATGATGATAAAAGCGTCCATTATCTACTTGGAATGGCTGATTGGTGTGGATCAGAAGTCGGGTAGTCAAGTAATTGTTCTAACCGTCTTTCCAGTTCGGGTGTGATAACATGCTCGATTGTGTCTGCATCTTCGTGCACATGATCAGGGGCTATTCTTAGGTATTTGGTCAGATAGAGTTCCCACAGCCTATGCAATCGAGTGATTCGCTTTCCTTTGTCATGGCCCTCTTTAGATAATGTCCATGCTGAACCAGATTTAGTGATGTAGCCATTGCTGCTCAGCATTTTAAGCCCACGAGAAAGTTGCGCAGAGGAGAAGTTTCGTGCCAAGCGCAAATCACCAGCTTCAATGTCTTGGAAATAGTCATTGCTGTTTTCTCCAATTCTGAAAAAGGTCTTCAGTAGATTTTCTTCAAGCAACTGTCTCTGAATCTTAAATCGATTCCATGAATTGACCAGTATACCTCTGCTTGGCGCAAAGAAGAAGGAAAACAGTGCGATAATTGACAAGACCATGACCATCCATGGTCCCGTTGGCATAGATGGAGTGCTGTAAGAAATGAATGCCCCGGATATTCCTGAGAAGGCTCCGAAAATAGAGGAGATGATAAGCATCTTGTGCAATTTGTTAGTCCAGAATCTTGCGGCAGCAGCAGGTGTGATTAACATGGCAGCCATCAGAACTACCCCAACGGCCTGAATACCGGTTACCACGGCTAGCACCGTGATAGATGTGAGTATAAACTCGAGTTTTCGAATTGGAAGACCAATGACCTTAGCGAATTGAGGATCAAATGAGATTAGCTTAAATTCTTTGTAAAAGAGAAAAACGACAATTAGGACGACGATAGCGATAATGCTAAATGCAAGTAGATCGATTCCGATGAGCGCGGCGGCTTTACCAAACAAGAAGGTGTCAAGACCACTTTGAGCAGCATTTCCGGAGTGTTGGATATACGTCATTAGTAGAATTCCTATGCCGAAGAACACAGACAGTGAAAGTCCGGTAGCTGCGTCCTCCTTTATTTTGGTGTTTCGGATGATCGCATCCATGACGAGGATTGAAACCCAACCTGAGATGAAGGCGCCGATGATTAGCAAAAAAGGATCTTTACTTCCTGAGGCTAAAAATGAAATACATATTCCGGGTAAGACGGCATGGGAAACAACATCTCCAACCAAGGATTTTTTCTTGATGAAGGTGAAGCAACCGACCACAGCTGAACTGATGGATAGTAGTATTGTTCCAAAAACAACATACTTTATGTTTGGATACTCAAAGGAGAAGAATTCGATTAAGGTCTCCACTATTGCTTTTCTCTGGCATTAAAACCACCCTTTTTGACAAGTTCGCCTACTTCTGTAAGTAGCGTCAGTTTACCGCCATAGGTCTCCTCAAGAAGCTGTGGTGTAAATACTTCTTCTGTTGGCCCTGAGGCTACCAGTCTTAAGTTGAGAAGGATAACCCAATTGAAGTAGGTCTCGACGGATTGAAGGTCATGATGTACGACTATAATTGTCTTGCCTTCGTTTGAAAGATTCTTTAAAATCTGAATTATGGCCTTTTCGGTTGCAGCATCAACACCCGCAAATGGCTCATCTAAGAAATAAATATCAGCGTTTTGAGTAAGTGATCTGGCTAAAAATACCCGCTGCTGCTGACCTCCCGAAAGCTGAGCAATTTGCCTTTTCGAGTACTTGTCCATACCAACCATTTCCAATGCTGCCATTGCGGCCTCTCTATCTGCCTTTCTTGGTCGCTTAAACAATCCCAACTGAGAATACCTCCCCATCAAGACGACATCTAAGACAGACGCTGGAAAATCCCAGTCTACGGATTCGCGTTGTGGTACATAGCTTATCTTTTTCCTTACTTCGTTGAGCTCTTGATCGAACAGCTTTACATACCCTGAGTTTAATGGGATCAGATCCATGATCGCTTTTATCAAGGTTGATTTCCCCGCCCCATTTGGCCCGATGATGCCGCAAAGTGCCCCATTTGGTATAGAAAGGTCCACTCCCCAAAGTACTGGCTTCTTGTCGTAGCTTACTGTCAGGTCATGAATCTCAAGGACTGGATTTTCTACTTGTTGAATCATTGTTGTTTAGTTGTCAGTTTTGTAGTAATAGGTAGTTCGTTTGCTAATGCATGCACGCTTATATCTAACACAAGATTTTAGTTCTCCATTCTCCATTCTCCATTACTTCAGTGCATCAACTATCGTATTCACATTTTTCTCAAACATCCCTAGGTAGGTGCCTTCTCTGGTGCCAAATTCGCCCATTGCATCGGAGTAGAGGTATCCCCCAATCCGTACATCATGCCCCTTTTCTCTACATCCAGTGACCACTGCATTGATTGATTTTTCAGAAACACTGGTTTCGACAAATATGGCGTTTATGTCATTTGAGATAATGATATCAATGATGTTCGCGATATCTTTCAAACCAAAGTCAGCAACTGTCGAGATTCCTTGAAGCCCCTCAACCTGTACTCCATAGGCATCACCGAAATACCCAAATGCATCATGGGCAGTCACGAGAATTCTTCTGTTTTCGGGAATTTCCTGAATTCGTGTTTGTACGAACAGGTTCAAAGAATCTAATTTTTTCAGGTACGTCTGCGTATTTATTTTATAAAAGTCGGCATTGACTGAGTCTGCGTTGGAGAGAGAGTTCCCAATCTCCTGCACCACGCGCTTCCACCTTGTTACATCAAACCACACATGTGGATCAAAGGCATCTTTGTATCCAGCAAATGGAAGAAGCATATCTTCTGGAATTGACTCAGCTACCGCAAAGACAGGTTTTTGCCTTCCTAGTTTACCCAACACCTCAGTCATTTTCCCCTCTAACAGGATTCCATTGTAAATGATTACATCTGCATTTTTGAATTTAGCAAGATCTCCTTGAGTAGCCTTGTACAAATGAGGGTCTACTCCTGGACCCATGATGGCTTGAGCCTCAATTTTATTTCCACCAATATTAAGAACAGCGTCGTAGAGCATTCCAGTCGTAGCCACAACATTCAATTTTCCATTTTTACTCTTCTCAGGAGTTGAGCAGGAAAGGAGTATCCCAAATAGAAATGAGGTAAGTAGTAGCTTGTTTATCATTAATCTAGTACTGTTATTAGTAGACACTTGGCTATTTCGTTTGATATAAAATGAGTACTCTGGTCATCTATTGAGATGGAGATCGAATCATCAAAATCCATCCGTTCAGCGATCTCGATTTTTGATCCAAGACTTATTTCAAGCTTGTCAAGATGTTGTAGCAGTGACGGGTCGTCGTTGCTAACATTAACAAGAATTCCTACAGATCCTTGGGGCAATTCGGAAAGCGGTGCCTTGACTACTTCTTTGACGATACCATTTTCATCTGGTATGGGATCACCATGAGGATCTATCGTAGGATGTCCCAGGAATTCGTCCAGCCTATTAACTAATATTGGAGATTTTATGTGCTCAAGTTGCTCAGCAATTTCGTGTACTTCATCCCATTTGAAGTTGAGTTTTTGAACCAGAAAAACCTCCCATAATCGATGTTTTCTGATTACACGCAGTGCGGCGTTTTTGCCATCGGGTAGGAGCGTTGCACCCTTGTACTTCTTATATCCGATGAGACTTTTGTTTGAAAGTTTTTTCATCATGTCATTGACAGACGCTGGCGTAGTATTCATACTTTCAGCTAAGGCGTTCGTGTTGACAATCTCATTGCCACCATTGGAAATATGATAGATGGCTTTTAAGTAGTTTTCCTCAGTAAGACTTAGGCTTTGAACCATGTTACAAAGGTAAATCAAATTTAGAGGACTCTAAAAATTAATTTAAGTCGACTTTTTTACAGTAGTATAAATAATTGATAATCAGATATTTTATAATACTATGATAAAGTATTTAAGGAGTTATATATTTCCCCCTCTTGTGAATTCCAGGTTTCTCCTCCGGGATAGCTAGCGTGAAAGAGTTGCTCTCTTGATTTGAGTTGATTCAAGATAGTTGATACATCTGGATCTCCAAAGTCTATCGGAATAGCTCCGCCTAAACGTTTTCCTTTCTGTTCCCAGGGTGTGTCTTTTTGAATTAAGAATGGGAGATGATATAAAGAATATTCATAGAGTTTTGTCGGGGTTTTGTTGGCGTTCACTTGATTCGGCTGGTAAGAAATGATTCCTAATGTTGCCTTACTTATCTGTTCCAAAATCTCTGAGTGATCGATCGGTTTTTCTGAGATTACAAGCGCTATGTTCTTGTCTGTTTTTGCCAGTGATTTCAGGTCACTTTGGAGTTTACGATTGTGGCATTGCCCAACAATGGTCATGGTCGTTCGAGGTTCTTGTTTCCTGATTTCTTCGAAGACATTTAACGCTAAGAAAATCCCACCGTACTCAGAAATCGTACCGGTATATAGACAGCTAAGATCTTCGGTTTTTGGGTGGGGTTGGTCCGTGACCAGTGCTCTATTTTCGATTACATGACTTCTGTTTCGAGGGAAATTGATTTCGTATAGATAGCACTTCTCTGCTAACCAAAACCGATCGATGAAAGGCGTAAGCAATCGTTCTTTGGCACGGACGGAAAAAGCGATGGGGAGGCGAAGGAGATAAGGCCATCGACTTAAGAATTGAATGTTTTTTTTGTAGTCTTCCTGAACATCGTAGATGACTTTACTCTTTCGCAGTAGCTTATGGATTACAGCTGCATAGAGTAGCTCATGGGTTTGTACGATCAGTATTTCTGGTCCAATACTGAAAATGGCAAACAGTAAATTGACCCTTCGTAAGATTCTCCTGAAGAAGTTATTTCTTGAAATATTGTATTCATGGAATTTGATCAAGGGATGATCGGGCACTTTTTTCCCAGTATTTCCTATGATATTAACCTGATATTTGTTTGTTTTCGCTATCGATTGTGCAATCTTCTCGTACCCGCGGACGTCATCCACGGGTTTAAGAGTATTTGCAATAACAATCTTCATCATCATATAACTGTAAATATTAACTTTTGAATGGAATTAAAAAATTTGATTGAAGAAGCTTGGGAGGACCGAAGTCTGGTTAAGAAAAAGGATATATCAGTAGCGATCAAAACAATCATCGAGGATCTTGACAACGGCAAACGACGAATTGCCGAACCATCAGACGATGGGTGGATCGTAAACGATTGGCTCAAAAAGGCAGTTATCTTATACTTTCCATTGATGAAAATGCAGCTCATTGAAGTGGGGCCATTTCAGTTTCATGACAAGATCAAATTAAAGTCAGGTTATGATCAACTGGGAGTTAGAGTAGTTCCTCATGCCATTGCACGATACGGAGCTTTTATTAACAAGAACACAATTTTGATGCCGAGCTACGTAAATATTGGGGCGTACGTGGACGAGGGGACAATGGTCGATACATGGGCTACAGTCGGTAGCTGCGCTCAAATTGGTAAGAATGTACACCTCAGTGGAGGAGTGGGAATTGGTGGTGTTCTCGAGCCTGTTCAGGCTGCTCCTGTGATCATCGAAGACAATGCCTTCATTGGGTCAAGATGTATTGTTGTTGAGGGCGTTAGAGTAGGACGGGAAGCTGTGCTAGGAGCCAATGTGGTCCTTACGGCTAGCTCCAAGATCATTGATGTGACCGGGCCAGAACCAGTTGAGTACAGGGGAATAGTTCCAGAACGGTCTGTTGTGATTCCCGGAACAATTCCCAAACAGTTTGCTGCCGGAGAATTTCAAGTACCGTGTGCGCTAATAATTGGGAAGAGGAAAGCAAGTACTGATAAAAAGACCTCCTTGAACAACGCATTACGTGAGAATGACGTTTCTGCATAATTGAAATACTGTGTGTGTGCTCACAAACCTTCGCTCTTAATAAATCGTATTCAGCACTATTGATTTTGGAGAGTTAACAGTTACATTTGCGCCTTTTTAAAGCACATATGAAATACTTTTTTGGCCTTGCCACTTTATTCCTTGTTGGATGCGGAGAGATTAATACAACTGAAGGGGATGCCCTTTTCGAGAATGGAGAATTCGAGCAGTCTGCAAAGGCTTATACCGATCTGCTAAAGACAGACCCAGAGAATACCTTATTTCTTTACAATAGAGGACGATCTTATGAGGAACTTGGAATCTTGGATAAGGCGATTGCTGATTTCGAAAAGATCACCAAAATTAACCCTAAGCATATCAGTTCTTTTTTGAGTTTGTCAAAAATTGCATACGAGCAAAAGAGATATAGCCAGGCATTGTTACATGCAGCAACTGCTGTTAAGCAAAACGAAAATTCTGCCAAAGCTCATTTCCTGTCAGCCAGAGCAGCACACCAACTTGGGTATGCGGATCAAGCACTTGAGTTCTACAATAACGCAATTTCCATTGACAGGTCTTATGGAGAAGCTTTCCTATACAGGGGAGCCCTGAAAGTCGGAAAGAACCGATTTAGGTCGGCATGTGATGACTTCAAACGTGCCAGAGCGTTAGACACCGAAGGAGCTGTCAGCGCTATCAAAGATTACTGTTCTTAGAAAATAAACCCTGCAATCAGGTAAAAGGCGATCGATACCCCGCCTGTGAGTAGCGCATAAGGGAGTTGGGTTCGGACGTGATCAATGTGATCACACCCTGAAGCGAGGGAGGCAATTAGTGTGGTATCAGAGATAGGTGAACAGTGGTCTCCGAACACGCCACCTCCAAGCACAGCTGCAACCATCAGGTATAGATTGGAGTCTATCGCGAAATTTAATGGCAAGGCAATGGACATCATGATTGCGAATGTTCCCCAGGAGGTACCCGTTGAAAAAGCAATAAACGCGCTGATAATGAAAACCAAGGCTGGAGCAATTTCTGGGATTAGCCAAGATTGAGTGACGCGGGAAACGTAGATGCCAGTTCCCAACTCGTTACAGAGATTCCCGATAGCAAAAGCCAAAACCATTAGAATAGCCATCACAAGCATCTCGTTCATTCCTTTAAACGACTCTTCTAGCAGTGACTTTATGGTAAGCCTCTTTTGAAGAAAATACATTCCTATGGCTACAAAAAAAGCTGTAAAGCAAGCATTTAGTACAGCCTCTGATCCCGATCCATTTCCAATACTAAACCAGATTTTGTCTGACATTGATCCTACTGCATTTGCATCCCATCCCGAATAAACGAGGAAGAACGGCATAATTAAAACCATCACAGCTATTGGCACCACCATGTTTGATGGAGATGAGGTGGTACTGTCATCAAATCCGATTGGCTCAACCTTCTTCTTCTCCTCAACTACTTTCTTCATTGCACCGAAGTCCTTTCCTGATAGCGAAAGCCAAAAAACTAAGACCAAGGTTAGAATCGCATAAAAGTTGAATGGAATAGAATAGATCAGTGTCTTAAATGGATCCAACTGAGGGTATATCATTAAAAGCCCCATAATGTAGGCCCCCCAAGCATTAAGCGGGAAAATTATGCAAGAGGGTGCCGAGCTGGAATCTGCTAAGTAGGCAAGTTTCTCTCGTGCGATCTTATGCTTGTCAAAAAGTGGTCGGAAGATAGTGCCCACTGTAAGAATGGATATGTTTGATTCAACAAAAATCAAAAAGCCTGTTAAGGCAGTGGTTGCCTGTAGCTTTCGCTCGAAGTTGTTCTTGCTCTCTAATCGCTTCTGAACCCAATTAATGAATCCATTAATCCCCCCCGAATATTTGATGAGCTGGATCATGGCCCCAATAATCAAAGTAAGGATAATCGTCCTGGTGTTACCCTTGTTTTGAAAGACATTGGTAAAGGCTTCAACTGTTCCAAGAAAGCCACCGAATAGGTTGCCTCCATTAATGATCAAATAGCCCACAAAAATCCCAGCTGAAAGGGAGAATACTACTTGTCTTGTTTTTATTGCTAGGCCGATTGCCAATACTGGTGGTATCAGGGACCAGAAACCGAAATCTGTCATTTCTTCTTTTTGGTAGTTAACGTTGGGTCTGGAACGGCTTTCCCGGCCAGATACGGATAGGTCGTGAAGATAAAACCAATTGCTTTCTTAACAGCATTTTCGTTTTTGGTTTCTCGCCTACTTTGGGTTAGATCATAGCTTCCTTGCCAGACGAGTCGTTTGTTGTTAAGCAATTCAATGAGGATTACAGATTCGTAAATGACATTGGAACTGAAGGAAGGTGAATAGAATATTGAATTGTTAGTGTTTCGTTCTGTGCGAGTGTTGGACACCAATTCATATCTAAGTACCAGATCAGGGTCGATGTTTGATGGGGCGTAGTTTCTTCTTTCTTCCATTTCCAGTTTTATCTGTGATTCAATAAAGCCAAGCAGTTCAGTTGCTTCAGGAGGGAGTTTTCGTTTGCCAATTTTGACATTGACAATCTGATAGCTGGAAAAATTTTGAAATCTCGCTTTTGGATTGGTGTAGGTAACAACCTTTGGATTGCACGAAATGAGTGTGGACACAAAGAGTAGGAAAAGTAGGTGTTTCATCGGTTGCTAAATTAAGATTGTATTGAAGCAATTGAAAACTGTATTTATCTGTGAAAATACAGATGCTTAAACGAGTTTCCATTTTATTGGGTCACTTTAGCATAGTGTTTGCAACAAACAGTCAATTACATATTTTTGACACTAATGACTAGGTCACTCCTAATTATATTATTTTTCGCGTTTGCGCTTGAGGTTTTCTCACAAGATTCCAAGGTGGTTCAGACGAATCTAGCTGGTGTATATCAGGGCAAAACCCTCTTTATTCAAAACCCATATAATCGAAGTAGTAAGACATTTTGCGTAGAGCAGATTCTGATTAACAGTGAGCCAATAATATTGAATTACAAAATGAGTGCGCTAAAGCTGGACTTTGATGGATTTGATCTTTTCACCCCCGTAAACATTACAGTAGTACATGCTGATACCATTTGTTCACCGATAATCATTAATTCTGAAGCAGTACTTTTTCATACGATTTTCAGATTTTCTTCATTGAGCCTGTCAGATAGTGCACTTACCTGGACAACCAAAGGGGAGAGGGGTGTAGGTAGATTCTCAATTGAAAAACTTGAGAATGGGTTTTGGAATGAGAAAGAGCTAGTAGAAGCTGCTGGTACGTACGAAAGAGCCTCGTACTCTTATTTGCCCTTGTTAGAGGATGGCGCAAATCAGTACAGAATAAAGTATAAGTTTCCGTCTGGCAGTCGTGCGAACTATCTGTATTCTACACAAATTGATTACAACCACTATCCAGAACCTGTTGAATTTAAGCCTGCATCTGCAAAAACAAGACTATACCTGTCGAGAATGACACCCTACGAAATCTACAATGACGGTAGTGAGCTAGTCTTGAAGGGACAGGGACAGGAAATCGACGTTACGGTCCTACGCCAAGGTCGATACGTTATCTATTTTAACGGAAAAGATCCTGGAACCTTTGTCAAAGAGTGATCAATTTATCTCGTCTCTACAGGATTTGAATTCCAAAAAACTTAAATAGAACCGTCAGAATAAAAACTATAGCTAGGACAATCGGAGCAAAGTATCCAATCGCAAAGTTGAGATATTTTTGAACAAATGATCCCTTGTAATTAGGAGCACCTTGTGCCAGTTCCTCATCCAAATTGTGTTTTTTCCAAATGTGCGCAGCAAAGAAGGAAATCAAAAACCCTCCCAGTGGTAAGATCGTGTCGTTTGCGAGTGCTGCAACGAAGGATAGAAAATCGGTATCCTTTCCTCCATCCTTATACGTGGTGAAAGCTGTACTGAAAAACTCTGAATAGCCGTTGCCAATAAGTGAGGGAATTCCGATGATGAAGATTGTAAGTGCCACCATCCATGCGGCTCTGGTTCTTTTAATTTTCCACTCGTCAACAACATATGCAATAGGGACCTCCAGTAGCGATACGGTTGATGTGAGAGCAGCAAAGCAAAGTAGAACGAAAAATAGCGTCCCAGTCATAATTCCCAATCCACCACCGATCGTACCAAAGATCTGAGGTAGCGTTACGAAGATGAGACCAGGGCCTCTTGCAGCTCCCTCCATTGTGCCTCCGCTCATGAAACCAATTAGCGGGAATATCATAAGTCCGGCAAGTAGCGCGATACCAACATCTGTCAATGTAATGAGGGCTGCAGAGGCAACAATGTTGTCAGATTTGTTTACATAGCTTCCGTAGGTGATCAATGCGCCCATTCCAAGAGACAAGGAAAAGAATGCCTGACCCATTGCATTATATACTACTGAGGCGGTGAGTTTGCTGAAATCTGGGATCAAATAGAACTTGAGCCCATCCATGGCATTTGGAAGTGTCATTGCGTATCCTGCAACGATTAACATCATAATAATAAGTGTGGGCATAAGTATCCTTGCAGCTTTTTCAATGCCTCCAGAGACACCCTTGGAAACTACATACGCAGTTACACCCATGAATACCAACCCATATGAACCTACCTTCACCACATCCTTAATGTACGTTCCGAATTGATCTGCAATAGCAAAATTTCCAGCGACCATCTCGAAAATATACCCAAATGCCCAACCAGCAATCACATTGTAAAATGATAATATGAGCACCCCGCTAAATATGCCGAGCTTGCCGATAAAATTCCATTTCTTTAAACCAAGATCATTGAAAGCGCCGACAGCATTTTTTTGCGTCTTCCGTCCAATCGCTATCTCTGTCACCATTACAGGATAACATAGAATGAAGCAAAATATTAGATAGACCACAACAAAGGCAGCACCACCACCTTGTCCAACCTCATAGGGGAATCCCCAGATGTTACCCAGTCCTACAGCAGACCCTGCTGCTGCCAAAATGAATCCCATCTTGCTGGAAAAATTGCCTCTTGCGCTCATATGTTATTTGTATTTTTTGAATTTGAAGATCGCCAAATATAGTAAAAGGGAAGAATGTGCAAACTCATGTTTTATGTAGTTGCAACATCAATGTCTTCTTCATCCCTTTTTAATTCGTAGGGGTAATTGAATAAATGGTGTTCTTTGATCGACTCAGCAACACGGTTGGGAACCATGGATTCCCATTCTGTGCTACCAGTTGAGATAAGCTCCAATACAGTGTCAGAGACAATATGCAGATTTTCAGTTTTAGCATTGGGAATACTGGAGATCTTTCGATTGGCTACAAAGAATTCATACAAATTTTTGAGGTGTGGAGCAGGCTCAAAAGTCTCACACGTTTTGAGTTTGCTTCCGCCTGGCTCTATTGCGGGGTAGACCAATAGCCGAACGTCGCTACCAAATAATCTTGAGAAAGACTCAAGAATTCCCCCATTTAGATTTTCATAATACGATTCATCAAAGATCTGAGATAGATTATAGAGGCCAATGATAAGGCCGAGGGTTTTCTTCCGTAGAAATTGTGATAAGTAGCCTGCTAGCTTGTAATGTTCTTGATAATTCGAAATTAGGACATTCTGGCCTAGTGAGCAGAGTAAATCCACTCGATCCAGGTAGTCAGACTCGTCAAGTTCTCCTCCGAGTCTTAAGTCGTTTAGTGTAAGTTCCACTAGAGAAATGGTGTCCTCCTTTTTGGCTTCTGTTTCCTTTCTAAAAGCTCGTAAACCAGCAATCATCATGTCAACATTCACATGAGTCACTGGTCTGAACCTGCCCCGTAGAGCCACCACATTTTTATTGTACAAATGCTCAGCTGGAAGCAGAACCCGCCTGTCTGATCCAAACATGGCTACTTGAGTCAAGCCATTCTTCACTAGTCTCAAGGTCATTAACCGATTGTCGACGTGATGGAAGTCAGGGCCACTAATGCTAAACATGTCTATTTCGAAACGATCTAGGCGAACGTTCTCAATGAGAGCATCAATGATTTCCTCTGCGGTGCCATAGTGGTAGCAAGAGTGAATCATATTCACCCCAATGATCCCGAGCACCTGCTGCTGCCATTCTGCATCTCTGTCCTTCAGCGAAACATGGATGATACAGTCATTAGGGGGTGCTTGCGGGTGTTTCTGAAATCTCAAACCCATCCATCCATGACCTACATTACTTCTGTCATAATTGATGGTCTCCACGGTATTGGAATATGCAAAAAACCTGGTCTTTTTTGCCCGATGCGATAGTCGTTGGTCTAGAAGTGAATACTCACGATCTAGCATTTTCCCAAGCTTATCCTCGCAAACGTAGCGCTCACACTTTCCGTAAATCGCGTCACTGAAGGTCATGTCATACGCTGACATTGTTTTCGCGATTGTTCCCGAGGCAGCTCCTGCCTTGAAGAAGTATGCAGCAACTTCCTGACCTCCACCAATTTCAGCTACGGTTCCGTAAATACTCGTATCCAGATTAAGCTGAAGAGCTTTTTCTTTCGTGGTTAGCTTCTTACCAAAATCTTTCATTAGGGGAGGGGATCAATGTTTACTTAAAGCTATTTTGAATCTTGGGTAAAACAAATGCTTTTAAAATAAAAAACCGTTCCAATGAGTCGGAACGGTTTTTTATAGAGACAATTGGTGTCAGTTTAGTTGTAGAGCGAATAGGGAAATTTGTTATCCGCAATCATAGCATCGGCAATCTCCTGCCTCAATACCTTAGTATTGATTGGCTCCATTTTAGTAAAGCGCTTCAAGCCCATTAAGAGCACTCTCAACTCATCACCTTCGGCAAAGCATGCTACAGCTTCATCTCCAGCGTTCTTTATTTTTTGAACAGCTTCGAACAAATAAAGCCTCGCCATATTCTGATAAAGCTTGCTGCCCTCTTCGCCATATAGGCCAATCAATTTTTCGGTTCTCAACACCGTTGATTCAGCAGCATAGACTTCTATCAACATGTCGGCAAGACTCATGAGAATCTCCTGCTCTTGATCCAATTTTGGACCAAATGTTTCCGCTGCTTTTCCTGCTGCCATTAGTACAGCCTTTTTTGCGTTTTTAAGAACTTCTTTTTCCTTGGCTAGCGGTGCGGAGAGGTCTGGAGTTTCGAATGATGGTACACCTGTCAATTCTTTTGCAACTTCCATTGCAGATCCCATGAGGTCTAGTTCACCTTTCATGGCTTTCTTAAACATCATTCCAACGAGGAGCATTCTGTTTATCTCATTTGTTCCCTCGTAGATTCTTGTTATTCGAGCATCACGATACGCACGTGCCATTGGCGCCTCTTCTGAAAAACCCATTCCACCATAAATCTGTACCCCTTCATCCGTACAGTAAGCTAATATCTCTGAACCATGAATTTTGATCATTGCGCACTCGATAGCGAATTGCTCAACACCTTTCATTTTTGCATCACTCTGGCTCAGTCCGTCACTTTCAAGCTTGGCTATAAGATCTTCAATATCCTTACCAGCACGATAGGAAGCAGATTCACAGGCATAAGTTCTTGTAGCTATATTCGCTAATTTTTGCTTGATCGCTCCAAAGCTCGAAATCGGAGCGCCAAATTGTTTACGGTCATTTGCGTATTGGGTACACTGTGTTGCAATGACCTTGCACCCATTGATACAGCCAGCTCCAAGCTTGATTCTGCCTACGTTCAGCACATTCACTGCTATTTTGAAACCATTTTCGCGCTCTGAAAGAAGGTTCTCAACAGGAACTTTCATGTCGTTGAAAAACACTTGTCTGGTAGACGAACCTTTGATACCAAGCTTTTTCTCCTCATCGTTCATGGTGATTCCATCCCAGGTTCGTTCTGCGATAAAGGCTGATAGTTTTTTGTCATCATCGATCTTGGCGAAGACAATCAGTAGGTCTGCGAAACCAGCATTGGTGATCCACATCTTTTGGCCATTTATCGAATAGTGTTTTCCATCATCGGTAAGCGTGGCCTTGGTTTTACCCGAATTTGCGTCAGATCCAGAGTCAGGCTCAGTAAGACAGTAGCAAGCTTTCCATTCACCAGATGCTAGTTTTGGTAGATATTTTTTCTTTTGATCTTCTGTGCCGTAGTACAAAATTGGGAGGGTTCCTATACCAGTGTGAGCACCGTAGGCTGTTGAGAAAGAACCTGCAGCAGCCATGATGTCAGCGATCAACATGCCTGTGTTGAAGCTCATGCCCAGTCCTCCGTATTCTTCAGGTACATTAATTCCAAGAAGACCGAGTTCACCAGCTTTATCCATTAAGCTGGACATTAAGCCTTCTTCCATACTTTCGATTCTATCAGTAATGGGAGTAATTTCCATGTCGATAAAATCCTGACTAGCGGCAGCCATCATTTTCTGTTCCTCCGAAAATTCTTCGGCTATAAATATGTCTTCTGCAGTTGATTCTTTGACTAAGAATTCACCGCCTTTTATGCTTGATTGAGACTCTTCTACTGCTTCCATTTTGATCCTAATAGTTTAATTAATGCTCCCAGATAAAGATTATACTCTGCATGCATAACAAATATAGGTAAAAATATACTCTGCATGCATAACAAATTTGTTATTTGTGAATGGAGAAACAATAGGGTCTAAACCAGATCAGACATTGGATTACAATTCAGGATGCTTTTTCCACAGTTGGGGAAAATCAATTGGGTATCTAGCGGGTATTCTGACAGTTTTAAAATAAAAAAGAAAAGATGAGAAAGATTTGTACATTTTTAATGTTAACTGGCTCAGTCGTTGCGTGGGCGCAGGAAAACTCCTTAGATCTTATGATTAAGGTTGAGAATATTGGCAGTCAGGAAGGAAAGATTCGAATCGCTCTATACGATTCGGAGGATAACTTTCTGAATAAGGAGATCAACGCAGGTGAGGTTGATGCTTCCTTGGGTTCTGTCCTTCATAAATTCACTAATTTAAGGCCCGGAACCTATGCTATCTCTTTGTTTCATGATGAAGATGGAGATGGTAAACTAAATTCCAACTTTATGGGTATTCCATCCGAGCCTTATGCATTTTCAAACAATGCGAAGGGAATGTTCGGCCCTCCAGACTTTGATGAGTGTAAATTTGAAATAACAAATACTAGGGAGATTACTATTCGTTTTTGATGACTTTGAAATGGCACTTGATCCCCGCGGTCTGGGAATATTCTATCCTTAACCAAATGATACTTAGCAAGAGAAGAGAGGGTGCAATAAGTCTCCATGAAATAACCAGACTATGAAGCTATACGGAAGGTTCGAAATTAATTGGAAACGCGAGATCATTGAGTCGATTCTTATTTTCCTATTCGGCGGAGTCTTTATTATCATCTTTGAATGCTATTCTTGCCTGGAAAACCTGAAGAAGTTCGCTATCATTTTCACCTACAGCGGATTTTTCTGGGTATTTCTTTGGAAAGGAAGCCAAGCTCTTGTTACAGTGCAAGATGCTGTCTACTCCTGGTTGGAGCATCCAGTGAAGCGTACGCTATTAAGCGTTCTTTCCATTGCTATCTACACTTCGTTTGTAGTATTCTTGATGGATTTTACATACGATGTTTTTGTTTTTGACAAGCCTGTAGCAAGAGCCTTCGATGAATTGAATGGAGCGTCCTTGATGAGTGCTATTTTCATAACACTTGGTATAAATACATTTATGCATGGGCGTGCCTTCCTTTTAGAATGGAGGCAAATGTCCATTGATATGGAAAAACTAAAAACAGAGCAAATCTCTACTCAGTATCAGAGTCTTAAAAATCAGGTAAATCCTCACTTTCTTTTCAACTCATTGAATGCCTTGACATCATTGGTTTATGATGATCAAGCGAAGGCGGTAGAGTTCATAAGGAAACTCTCCCAGGTATATCGGTATGTGCTAGATAAGAAGGATGAAGAGTTGGTGCCTATTCAGGATGAAATTGACTTCATGAACAATTTTATATTTCTACAAAAAATACGATTTGGAGATAACCTGCATATTGATATTTTGGACAGCGAGAACACTGGCTACCTGCCGCCTCTAGCTCTACAGATTCTGGTGGAAAATGCCATTAAGCACAATGTGGTCAGCGAGAAGTACCCCTTGACAATCAATGTTAAAATATCTGATGGGCACTTCTACATCGAAAACAGCATTAAGGAGAAATTGCAAAAAGATTCTACCGGAATTGGTTTGAGTAATCTAAAGGCTAGGTACCAATACCTGTCAAAAAAAGAGATCGTGATAGAAAATGATGGAAATAAATTCACTGTGAAACTTCCCATTTTACACTTAGAAGAATGAAATACATAATTATAGAGGACGAACAATTGGCCTCAAAGCGGATAAGGGAGCTGATGGTTTCGATTAGACCTGATTATACCTATGTTGCAAAATTTGATTCCGTAGAAAGTGCAACGATTTCGCTTCCGGTTTTGAAATATGATCTAATTCTGATGGATATTCAACTTGCTGATGGGAACTCCTTTGATATTTTCGATAAGATAAAAGTGAGTGCGCCAATCATTTTTACTACAGCCTACGATGAATTCGCAATCAAGGCCTTTAAGACAAATAGCATCGATTATTTGCTTAAACCGATCGATGTGGGTGAACTGCGAAATGCCATTGAAAAATTTGAGAGTAATAAACAAATTGCTACTTCGTCCTCTGATGAATCTCCTCAGATAACAGAATTGATTAAAAGCTTGCAACCAAAAGGAAAGGAACGCTTTGTTGTGAAAATAGGGGAGCACTTAAAAACCGTGGAGACTGCTACTGTTCAATTGATCTACAGCCAAGACAAGGCCACCTACCTTTTCACGAAAGAAGGAAAAAGATTTCTGATTGACTATTCAGTGGAAAAAGTAGAAGAGCTTTTAAATGAAAATCAGTTCTTCAGAATTAGTAGGAAGTTTATTGTAAACATAGCGTTCATCAGGGATATTATTTCTTATTCAAACTCCAGGTTAGAGATCGTCCTGGAGCATTTTGATGAAGAACAAGTCATCGTTGCGCGAGAGCGAGTCAGTGACTTCAAAGTCTGGCTGGATAGATAAATGGAGCCCCTATAGTGGTTGGGTAGCTTACTGGCGTTATCTTTGGAGTGTAAAATTGAACCGCCCACTAAATTTTCAACCAATATAGATCCATGGCAGTAACTGAAATGAGCCGAAAGGTTTTAAGATTCAAGAACAATTTGCACGAGGAGTTCAACAAAACCCTCAATCAACGAGTAAATCAATATTTCAAAACAAGCAAGTCGGGAAGATATGGCAACTGGGAAATGGTGATCAAGACCATTTTTATGTTTTGCCTTTATACTGTGCCTTACTTCTTGTACATGTTTGGTGTTGTTGAGAGTGTATGGTTGTTCTTCATCATGGCAATTCTTATGGGATTAGGAAAGGCAGGTATTGGTCTATCCGTAATGCATGATGCCAATCATGGAGCTTACTCACGTAAGAAATGGCTAAATAAGGTAATTGGGTATTCCTTGAATTTTGTAGGTGCCAATGCTACCAATTGGAAAATACAGCATAATGTAAAGCATCATACGTATACAAATGTTGCTGGAATGGATGAGGACATTTCCCCAAAAGGTGGATTGCTCAGGTTTAATCCATATAGCGAAGCGAAACCACATCATAAATGGCAATACATTTATGCATGGTTCTTCTATGGTCTAATGACTATTAGCTGGATGGTTGTAAAAGATTTTTCGCAGCTCGCGGAGTACTCTAGAGATGGCTTACTGAAAACTCAGGTAAAGAGTAAGACTCGTGCTTGGGTGTGGTTAATTCTTACGAAGATCTTTTACTTCGGCTACATAATCGTTCTGCCAATACTTTTTACCTCATTCGCTTGGTGGCATATTTTACTTGGCTGGTTTGTAATGCACTATGTAACTGGATTTGTTTTGGCAATAATTTTCCAGCCAGCTCATGTAATCGAGGGTAATACCTTTGAAGACTCGAAAGAAAAGGATACCATAGAAGAAAACTGGGCTGTACATCAAATGAAGACGACGGCTAATTTTGCTCAGAAGAACAAGTTATTGTCTTGGTATGTAGGTGGACTAAATTATCAGATTGAGCATCATTTGTTTCCGAACACCTGTCATGTCCACTACAGAAAAATTGCCAAAATTGTTAAATCAACGGCGATGGAATACAATATTCCGTATCACTCATACCCAACTTTCATGTCAGCGCTAGTTTCTCATGGAAAGATGCTTTACGCATTGGGTAGATAGACATGGAGTCACTTCTTAACGAAATAAGAAGTTGTGAAATTTGCTCCAAATTCCTTCCAGCAGGTCCTAGGCCAATTGTCGCTGGAAATAGAAGATCCAAGATATTAATTATTGGACAAGCTCCTGGTAGGAGAGTACATGAGAGTGGAGTTCCCTGGGACGACCCAAGTGGCGAACAACTCCGTACGTGGCTTCATATGGATAAGGAGACTTTCTACAATGAGGATATTGTTGCACTGATGCCTATGGGTTTTTGTTACCCTGGTACGGGAAAATCTGGGGATTTACCTCCTAGACCTGAGTGTGCAGCGGCTTGGCATTTGAAAATGCTAGATCAGTTTGACGGAGTAAAACTCACCTTGCTTATTGGACAGTATGCTCAGAAGCACTACTTGGGTAAATCTTTCAAATCAAATTTGACCGAAACAGTCAGAGCTCGCGATGAGTATTATCCCCGTTTTCTCCCTTTGCCGCACCCTTCACCCCGTAATCGCTACTGGCTTAAGAAGAATGAGTGGTTTGCCTATGAGGTCCTGCCAAAACTTGGTAAAGCTGTTAAGCAACTTGTCTAGTCCAGAGGACTAAAAGTCAAATATGTTACTCTATAGAATACAGTCTTTTGTCGAGCTAACTATTGTTATTATCTAAAATTGTCTTTTGTTAAGAATAATTTGTCTTTTTTTGATATCTATTCATGTAAATAGAACGTTAGACAGATTAAATACTGGGAGATTACCCAAAAGTGGGTATTGACTTTATGAGATCATTAAATGAATTTACCTCCTGGATAGATTTGAAACAAAAAGAAGAACCAATGATGAGTACATTCGATAAAAAACACGTTTCTAAAGTGCTAGTGGAATTGGCTGAAGACAATCTTAGATGTCCTGATAATCGTCAGTACGTCTCAATGAGTGGGGTTATAAAGGTCAAGAGGAAGGTTCAGACTCAGTGGGATCTCAAGTAGATTCGTTGAACTATACCTAGCTGCACTGAAAAATTCCCATCGGTTTGCAACTATTTTTCCCCTTTTCCATCATTAGGGTGTAACCTTCTTGCGCTAGGCAAGTATTTTACTAAACAACATACCTAATATGAAAAAACTAACCATTCTCACTTTGTTGTCGGTAGCCATTAGCCTACCAGGTTTGTCTCAAGATTCTGATGACAAAAAGAAGGGATTAAAAAGAATCGGTGGAGGGTCAACTGATGATGACATTACAGTAATTGTGAATGGAGTCGTAGTAGATGCTCTTAGAGGGTTAGAAGGGCTGGAAGGACTTTCTGGCTTATCAAGCTTATCTGCGCTTTCAGAACTAGGTGATCTCGGCAACTTTGACTTTGACTTTGATTTCGATCATGACTTCGATTTTGATTTTGATTTTGATGACGATTTTGATTTAGACATTGATGAGGATTTTGATTTTGACTTTGACTTTGACTTCGATCACGACTTTGATTTTGATGGGGAAGGAATCGTCATCGATTTCGATGACTTGGATGATGATGACAGAGAACGATTAGAAAGAATAATGGAAAAGGCCAGAGACAAGGTTAGGCGTGTGAAGAAAGATAATTAGGAGATAGAGAACAACTAAAAAAACAGGATAGGAGCCGCATGCAATCATGTGGCTCTTTTTATGTTAGTTGACATTCATTAGTACCCCAATGGAGTAGTTTGAATCCCAATCAAAAACGTAAGATATCGTTGATTCTTTCCAAAGTGCATCGTACAGGTTTAATCCAGCCATAGACTGAACGTCTGCAAAGCTGTACACATTTGGAGGTTCAAGAATTGTGTATCGAGCGGAGCGATTGTTCGTTTCCGAAGCTAACAAAAATGGAATTTTACCTACCATAAAGCAGAGACTTCTGTTTCTTTCCGGCACTTGTCCAACGGCCTCTTTAATTCCAATTCTTGCTTCTTGATCTGTTATTCCGATTTCTTGATATCGGGATCCAAATGTTTCCAGGGTCTGAACCTTGTTGCCTTCCAGCCATGAAACCTTGGTGTTGCCTGAACCCATATCAATCATGAATGCATCTTTTTTCAAATCCTTCGGAAGCGTGGCATCAAATGCATATCTGCCTTCTTGGTCTGCACTGACAGTAATTAGACCAATGTCGAGGCGCCTTAATTGCTCTGCTATATCAACAATTTTTTGGTTACGGATTGCACTGGAGCTGGCTACAAAATTGATGTCATTTCCATTGACACCGAACTCAATCATTTCTGATTTAAATTTCTCTATTTCTGAAAGCACGTAATCAAACGTAACATTGTCATCACCCACGTAACTTTCGCTGTAACTCGCTTTTTCTAATGACCAGCGATCCTGATTATCCATTTTCACGATAAAGGAATTAAAACCTGAATAGCCTAGCTCTATGATCCCCAGGAGCTTTCCGTCGACGGGAGCCTCTGGTCTATAATCAAAAGATGAATGAAAGGATGGTGTATTGTCAATTGTACGCTTTTCATCTGTAGAGTTCTCAGAAGAGGAGCACCCTACACTTAGGAGCAAAGAAATGGCGATATTTCTAATTCTCAATTTTCAACCAGTTATACGAGTTCTCTGAGATCAACAGGGATAACCTTGGAAACACCTTGTTCTTGCATCGTAACACCGTAGATCACGTCTGTACTAGACATCGATCGCTTGTTGTGCGTTACAATGATGAACTGGGAATCTTTAGAAAACTTTCTGATGATATCGTTAAACTTATCAATGTTTGCATCGTCGAGCGGGGCATCTACCTCATCGAAGATACAGAACGGAGCTGGTTTGAGTAAGTAAATAGAAAATAATAGTGAAGTTGCCGTGAGGGTCTTTTCTCCTCCAGACAATTGATTGATTGTTAAAGGGCGCTTGCCTTTTGGCTTAGCAATAATTTCAATAGCACTTTCTAACGGATTTTCGGGATCGGATAGGGTGAGATCACAATCGTCTTCTTCCGTGAATAGTGTTCTGAAAACTTTGATGAAGTTGTGCTTGATTTTATCAAAGGCTTCCATGAATGTTTCCCTTGCCACCTCATCAATTTCGCTGATCGTTGCAAGTAGTGATTCTTTGGCTTTGAGCAGGTCTTCTTTTTGCTCAGAGATAAAAGTATGTCTCTCCTGAATCTCATCGAACGCCTCCATGGCCATTGGGTTTATTGGCCCCATATTCTCGATTCGGTTCCTGAGTTTTTCGACTTTGTTTCGCAGATCTTCTTCTGAGTACTTTTTATAAGGCTCTATTTGATCATCACTAATTTTCTCCAAATCAATGCTAAACTCTACGGAGAGTCGATCCTTGACGGAATTGAGCCCCATCTTAGCCTCGTTCAGTTTGTTTTGCCACTCCATCAATGCGTGATCTATTCCTTCACGTTGACGCTGCGTCTCTCTGAGATTTTTCTCTTCTTCATCAATCAGTGCTCTCCCTTCGTAGTACAATTTTTCTGCCTCGTTGACCCCTGCCTCTAAAGACTCTTTTTCTTCATACATGCCAACAAGCTCATCGTCGTTCTCTGTGCTTTTCTTTACAAGCTCGTTGAGGTTTTGAGTTGTCGATTCCAGGTCATCTCGGTTTCGCTCGATCCTTAGCTTACTATTTTCAAAGGCCTCTTTCTTGTAAGAAATTTCCTGTTGAAAACTATTGATGGTATTCTGTTTCTGATGAAAAACGACATTTTGCTCATTGAAAATCGCCGACTTAGAGTCAAGCAGTTCCTGAAGGGACGTAGCTTCCTCTCTTAAGGAGCTTACCTTGATCTCCATTTCCTCAAGTTCAAGTTTTTCCCTATCGGCATCCGGCTTAAGCTTGGTCAGAGCTTCCTCCAAATCAATTACCTGCTGTTGGATGTCCTCTCGTCTATTCTTATTGGTGGAGAGGAGCTCAGAAAATTGGTCTTGCTTGGTCTGGATGGAAACATGTGTTTCGTTAATCCTTGCAAGTTCCTCTTGCAGTCGTTCAAGCTGCTCTGATTTAGAGGAAATTTTTAGGCTTGCTATTTCAGTAAGAAGCTTATCAACTTCCTTGTTGGACTTCTCTTGGTCTACCTGAAGTTGCTTTATCTCCCGCTCAAGTTTTTCAAGATTTTTGGCTCTTCCAATTCTCTTCCCTTCAAAGAGGCCAACCGAACCACCTGAGACACTAAACTGACGTTTGGTGAGCTTGCCGCTTTTATCCAGGTACACCACATTTTCGTCTGACGGTGGAATATCTTCCTCGTATATAAAAACATTCGAAAGCAAAAATTGGATTAGTTTCTCATACTTTGAATCGAAGTCTAGAAGACTCATGGCCGACTCTGTGTGATCAACATTTAAAGCCACACTATCAAACGATTTCAGTTGATCCAAAATGAAAAAGTTAGCTTTTCCAATGGAAGAATCACTGAGAATTCCTACTGCATCCAATGCATCCTTATATGAATTAACTACATAGTAGTTCATGTAAGGTTCCAGGAAATTTTCGATGGCCACTCTATATTCCTCTGGGCATGAAATGATGTCGGAGAGGAGAGGGGCGTCCTTGAATTGACTTTGCTTTTTTAGGAACTTGATAGCCTCAGGAAAACCCTCCAGATTGTCAACCAATGATTTAGTTAAACTAAACTCGTTTTGTTTAGCGTCGAGGCTTCTATTTATGACAGAAAGTCCATCCTTGGCCTCTGCTATCTTTTCCTCATGAAGCTCTATTTTAGCAACTAGTTCTTCTTCAGCTTTTTTAAGCTTTTCGAAATCTTGATTTTTAGCGTTCCGCTCCTTTTCAATTTCTGCAAGCCTTTTTTGAAACTCTTCGATATTGGCACTTTGACTGGTTGAGTCCTCGCTAGTCTTACTCAACTCACCCATCATGGATTTGAGTTGAATGTCCTTTATCTCTATTTCCTTACTGATTTGGAAATTATGCTCGCGCTTATCAGAAAAATATTGACTGAGCTGGTCTAGCTTCTGCTGTGCCTCAGTAGTGAGCTCTTTTTGTTTTTCATAGTCAGCTTTAAGCCCTTCGATATTTTGAGAGGCAGATTGGAATTCAATTTCAGCCTCTGATAGCTCTCTTTGCAAGCCTTCCAATGAGACAGAGGTTCTTTCCGTGCTTTGCTGATCAGTTGAAATCTGTTCTTTAAGATTCTCTATTTTGTCTTGAAGAAAGTTTTGTCTTTCATTCTTGATCTTCTTATCGCTCTCATACTGGCGAATTTTAGAAACATGCTCATTTAGAGACTTTTGACGAGAAGAGAGAAGCTTTTCCTTGCTTATCAGCTCAGATTTGGCCTGTTCAATTGCAGACTCCTTTTCGTTGGCAAGTGTATTTAGAGCTAATCTTTTATCGTTCTCTTCTTGTATTTCCTTTTGGATGCCATCGTGTGTTTCCTGCTGATTCATCATCGCTTTTTTAGCGAAAGCAATGCTTGAATTTTTGTAGTCGTCCTTTACTTCGTAATACTTTTTTGCCTGGGTAGCTTGTCGTTCAAGTGATTTAAGATTTTTCTCAATTTCGAAAAGCAAATCTTCAACTCGATCCAGATCGGCATCTGTGTCGCCCAGTTTTTTTAAGGTCTCCTTCTTCCGAATTTTGAATTTGGAGATCCCAGCGGCTTCCTCAAACAGTGCTCTTCGCGAATTGTCTTTATCATTTAGCAGGTCATCAACCATTTTCAATTCAATGATTGCATAACTATTCGACGCGATCCCTGTATCTAGAAAAAGATTTGTGATGTCCTTAAGTCTGCAAGTCACTCCATTTAGCATGTATTCACTGTCGCCAGATCTATAGTAGCGGCGGGTGATCGTAACTTGTGAATACTCTGTTGGGAGAAGGTTTTTGGTATTGTTGAATGTCAATGACACTTCTGCCATTTGGGTTGGCTTCCTGTTTTTGGTACCATTGAAGATGACACTCTCCATTTTGTCAGAGCGAAGGACTCGTGTTTTTTGCTCTCCCAGCACCCATCGAATCGAATCCACAACATTTGACTTCCCACATCCGTTTGGACCAACAATCCCAGTAATCCCTTCGTCAAAGTTGATCACAACTCTGTCGGCAAAACTTTTAAATCCTTTAAGTTCTAACTTGGTTAACTGCATTAAATGTCAGTGAAACGGTATAAAAAGAAGAGGACAAAAATAGGAGATTAGGTCGGATGAACGAATGGATTTGAACTTTAATTCTGCCAGTGGATTAATTGCTTGAATTATTTTTGAAAGCAAGCATTTCTAAATCTACTTAATCACTGGGTTCAATATTCGAATACGGTAAAATGAATAGCTACAACTAAAGACGTACAACCTGCCTTGCGGCTTGATACCCTAAGAAAAATTGAATGTTGGCTCTCTTAAATCGAAGCATGACAGTATCCAATTTCGTGAGATAGATATTGGCCTCTTTAAACAGGCCATCAAGATCTTGAGCTACAATTCTTGAATCTATTTGGTAAGAGATCGGCTTACCCACTTTTCTCTGGTAGGTATTAAAACAGAGCTTGGCATCGTCAATTTGCTCACAGTTAATTCCATAGTCTGCCATCTCTGCAACATGTCGTTCCAATAGGGCGATTACCTGACGTACCTTCAATTCGAATTTGTCGTTTGGTAATTTGATATAGTCTGAGTGGCTATTAGCTGACTGTTCATACAATTTTTTATCACCTATGTCCAACGCATAGGTTTCCATTACATCGTCGAGCAAATCCATTTTGTCAGCTAATTGCATCTTCAGTGTCCGTAACTCACCATTCATCGTGGGTTCAGCTGCGGGCATGTTGGTGAGTTGATGTATGTTGGCAATGATCAGGGATAGATAATTCTTGTAATTTCCGATGATGGGAATGGGACTCCATAGGTTTGAATACCAGTCCAAATACTCGTTTGTAGCCTCGTACATTTCGACTTTACCTGCTTGCGGTTGATTCATATTCTTCGTCCTTTTATCAAGGCCGAAAAGGTATTTGAAGCACTGAGCTTGCCGAAATAATGAAGGTATACTTATGATCGACATCCTTTCGAAAGATGTTTTGAGAACATTACAAATCATTATCCCCTAGCAATTTTTCATCTTTTTTATGGATAAGCCGTTGATATTGCTAGTTGCAGTTGTTTTAAATTTACAGACCAATAGTCAAATAGTTGTATGAATCGGAGATCACTAATCTTCTTCCTTGTTGTGTTGATTGGATTAGCTGCAAATGCTCAGCTGTGCAAGTTCATTGTTGACGACCAAGATCCAATTACCGATGAAATTATCCGTACGATTAAGACGAGGATCACCGGGCCAATAAGTGGAGTCACTCCCTACTATTACTTTTACTACAGTAGAGTAGGAAGTAATTACACGCTTAAAGTTGAGGTTGCTGATTATGGAGTTTTCACGCATAGGATTCCAGAGAATAGCGAATTGATTATTCGGTTATCTGATGGAGCATTGATCAGGATCAATTCATTGCGTGAAGCATTACCAAAGCCGATCAAAGATTTCGGACAAGAGCTCACTGCATACGAGATTGAGTATGATCTTCCTGAGGAAGAAATGGCTAAGATCACGAAGGCTGGGATCACGTTCATCAGAGGTACTGATTTCAAGAATACGTTTAGCGACCAAAAGATCCCGACACCAATCACCGCACAATCGATGGAGAACGCATTGTGCGTTTTCAATGACTAAGGTCTGTTATCCAAGTGTTTTGGTCACTTCTACTCTCGATCAATTTCTCCAGTAGCTACAGGGAGTAAAATTACTTTGAGATTCCCCTCAAAAGTTCAATATATCCTTCGGTACTGTTAGGTTTCACGTTCATTTGTCCGACTGCTTCACCATTCTTATTAAGGACAAGCAAGGCAGGAAATGATTTGGAAGGGTTGTACTGTTCAAGTAGCATTTGATTGTGTCTAGCTTGTGATGGCTGCAGCTCATTCTCGGGTTTAGATGGGAAGTCCAAGTAGAGAAGTACATATCGATCTATGGCAAAACTCTCAAACTGGGGTTTGTCGATTAGGGTGGTGTCAGCGAATACAGTTGGCACACCAATCTGAGCCAGTAAATCGCATCAGAATCAACTTAGCGTCTTGATTGGCCTGGGCTTTTGCTTTTCTGAAATCTGTGAGCCAATCTAATTCCTGACCGAGAGTAGTAACTGAGTAACTGAGTAACAGGATCGTAACTATTCTTTTCATCAACATCGAAATCATACAAGGTTAAATGTAGTATCGAGATGTAAGGGTTTAGGTTAATAGAAAGTTAAAAATCAAGGAACTTAAGGAAATCGAAAATCAGAATTCGCGTAAATATGCCGAATCCTCCATCTTTTGAAGGTGGTACGGGTCGATTTCTGTTACCGTTCTTTGATTCAATTTTTGAAATAGATGGTACTCTTCTGCAATCTTTTTCAGGTCTGGATTCTTGGTAGCTAAGAGAACATAGTAGAAATGAATGAGTACTTCCTGTTCAGTAAAGTGAGATTTTAGAATGTTGTAGTAGAATCCAGGGTCTCCGCTTTTATTTTTGATGAAGAGCAGTAGGGTTTTGTAGTTCTCCAGGTAGTGCTGGAACGTATTCTTGTAGCCCTCATAAACAGCAATAAAACAATGCTCGAAAGACTCCTCCGAGGGCTTGCTCACGCCGGCATCTGATTTCCTTCTTTTTTTCAAGGTGTTGGTCTCCTTTCGGAAATCATTGAACAAACCATCAAAGGCATTCATGGGCTTGCGTGAAGATCCGTTTGAAGTGTTCCTGATCTGATTTGCAGCGTTCATATGAAAATTGAGTAGCTGAAAAAAAGTATTTTCAAACTGTTGGATCGCTATGGTGTTAGACTGGGACTCCATGATTTTGCGGCTTTCATGTAGTTCCATTCGCTGAAGCACCAACTCTCGTTTTTGATAGATCAGTGCTAAAAAGAAAAGAATCACTCCTGCCAGTGCCCATATTGATCCCACGGTGCCACCTAGGAATTCCCCAGCCATACCCAAAAAGGTAGGGTCATTCCAGATGTCCCCTTCGACCACTTTGAGCTTTTGAATAAACAGGTAGCTTACGTACAATCCAAACCCAATAGCAAGCAGCGCACACACGGCAAGCGTGTTTGCAAATAGATCTCCGAAGTTGATTTTTATTTTCTTCACAAAATACAAGTTGATCTCTAAATTATGTAATTAATCGTAGTTAGCGATGGTTCTCTCAATGACTTCTTTCACTCAGTAGGAAAGAAGTCTATTTTTTGTCGCTTTTCGAAAATAGGAGAGAACATTCAGGTTCCATTGGATATTTAGATTTTTCATTGTTCGAATGAACTTCCACCAGTCGACACAGTTTCTCTGAATACTCAATTGGGCTTTTTTGGTCTAAGAATTTGCGCCGAACTAGTTGCTAATGCAATAGTTGTTTTAACAAGTATTATATTTGTTGCAAACTTTTTTATATGCCGATCTATCATAAATTAGGTTCTATTCCTCAGAAAAGACACACGGTTTTTGAGAATCCAAATGGGGGTATTTACTACGAGCAACTTTTTGGTACAATAGGCTTCGATGGGATGTCCACGTTACTCTACCAGATCAACAGGCCGACCATGGTTGCGGCGATAAACGACCCGATTGATGTTAGACCTGAGATTGCTGTTGAGAAAAATATTGCCGCTCGGTTATTGACTGGCTTCAACGTTGAGCCTGTCGAGGATTTCCTTGAAAGTAGAGAGCCAATGCTTGTCAATAGTGATGTAGAAATTTCATTGGCCGCTCCAATGCAATCAATGACGGACTATTTCTACAAAAACGCGGATGCGGATGAGTTGATTTTTGTGCATCGAGGCACAGGGACGCTGCGAACATTTCTAGGAAATATCCCCTTTGAGTATGGGGACTATCTTGTGATTCCTCGTGGCATGATTTATCAAATTGAATTTGACACGACAGATAATCGGTTGTTGGTTTCTGAATCGTACGATCCTATATATACACCAAAGAGATACAGAAATTACTTTGGTCAACTACTTGAGCATTCTCCCTTTTGCGAGCGAGACTACAAACTCCCTCAGGACTTGGAGACACATGATGAAAAGGGTGAATTTGTGATGAAAATCAAGAAGCAGGGAATGCTTCATGAGCTGATTTACAATACACATCCATTTGACGTTGTCGGGTGGGATGGGTATAATTTCCCGTATGGATTCTCAATACATAATTTTGAACCTATCACGGGGCGCGTTCACCAACCACCACCCGTGCATCAGACATTTGAGACTTCTACTTTTGTGGTTTGTTCATTCGTTCCAAGACTGTATGACTACCACCCAAAGGCAATTCCAGCTCCGTATAATCACTCTAACATCGATTCAGACGAAATGCTTTATTATGTTGATGGAGATTTTATGAGTAGGAACAACATAGAGCAAGGGCACATTACGCTACATCCAGCAGGGATCCCGCATGGACCAGCACCTGGGGCGTATGAACGTAGTATCGGACAAACTGAGACACAAGAATTAGCCGTCATGATTGATACGTTTAAACCACTGATGGTTACTAAAAACGCATTGAAAATCGATGACGGAAAATATTACAAATCCTGGATCGCAGACTAAGTCTGCTTTATTTGAAAAAATAGACTATTAAAGATGAACACTGAATTAGAGACCATTCCAAAAATTTTTAAGGAGGCCGCAGATTTCATGCCCCTAAATGGAACCGACTACTTGGAATTATATGTAGGCAACTCATTACAAGCCGCTCATTATTACAAGACAGCTTTTGGATTTCAATCACTGGCATATTCGGGCTTATCCACAGGTAAAAAGGATACTGAATCATATGTTGTCGAACAAGACAAAATACGATTGGTGTTGACTTCACCACTTAAGGCCGATACTGCAATTGGCAAGCACATTGATGAGCATGGCGATGGAGTTAAGGTGGTTGCTATTTGGGTGGATGATGCAACCTATGCGTATGAGACCGCGATGAGTCGAGGTGCAAGATCATTCATGGAACCCATGGAAGAGGAAGATCAAGATGGTAAAGTAGTCCGCTCAGGTATTTATACCTATGGTGAAACTGTGCACGTATTCGTTGAGCGAAAAGATTACAATGGTATTTTCCTGCCTGGATTTAAAAAATGGGAGTCTAGTTACAATCCGAAGCCCTTGGGCTTGAAATACGTAGATCACATGGTAGGAAATGTGGAACTGGGAAAGATGAATGAGTGGGTGGATTTTTATAAGAATGTAATGGGCTTTGCACAGATTGTCTCTTTCGATGACAAAGACATTTCCACTGAATTCACCGCGCTGATGAGTAAAGTGATGAGTAATGGGAATGGCAGAATAAAATTCCCAATCAATGAACCAGCGGCAGGCAAAAAAAAATCGCAGGTTGAGGAATACTTGGATTTTTATGGGACCGCAGGAGTGCAGCACATCGCTGTTGCGACTGACAACATCATTGAGACAGTTACTGAGCTCCGAAGCAGAGGTGTAGAGTTCTTATATGTTCCAGATAATTATTACGATACTGTGTTGGATCGGGTAGGGGAAATTGACGAAGATCTTGAGCCCTTGAAAGAGCATAATATTCTCATCGATAGAGATGACGAGGGTTACTTGCTGCAAATCTTTACCAAGCCAGTAGAACCAAGACCGACGATGTTTTTTGAAATTATTCAAAGAAAGGGAGCACAGTCATTTGGGAAAGGGAATTTTCAAGCGCTTTTCGAGGCAATCGAGAAGGAGCAAGAACTGAGAGGCACACTGTAGTCAATTAAGAAATTGGCAGTATCCGAGAAAAGATTTGTTTTTATGAAAACAATTGAAGAATCAACCCCTAATCCCCTAAAGGGGACTTTCGCTCTCCCCTTCAGGGGAAGGGGGTGTTTTTGAAATCACGAGAAATCTTTTCTTGTTCCGCCTAAACCAATATTTTTTAGAAGAAGAAAATTAGCCGGGTGTCCGTAATTAATAAATTAGTAATTAAGAATAAAGCTTCACAATGAGTCAATTGAGTACCTGGGTAGATGTGCCCGAAGAATCTGATTTTACGATATATAATCTTCCGTACGGTATTTATTCGGTGGAAGGAGGAGATCGGCGAGCGGGAATAGCTATCGGTAATCAAGTCCTCGACCTGAACTACCTACAGGAAAACAATCTTCTGAATGGATTGAATTTGCCTGAAGGAATTTTTAAAAGAGAAGTTCTGAATGATTTCATGGCACTTGGAAAATCAGTTTGGACAGCCTTAAGGTCTCGACTACATGAGCTATTGGACGAAGCTAACGGAGAGTTGAAACCTCATGCTGGAAAGGCATTAATCAAGCAATCTGCTGTTACCATGCATTTACCTGTAAAGGTTGGAGATTATACAGATTTCTACAGTAGTGAAGAACATGCCACCAACGTAGGAATCATGTTTAGAGGGAAGGACAATGCGCTCATGCCTAACTGGAAGCACATCCCTGTGGGCTACCACGGTCGCGCTTCTTCCATCATCGTTTCTGGCCAACCATTTCATCGACCTCAAGGACAAACACTCCCAAAGGATGCTGAATTACCTGTTTTTGGAGCTACCAAATTATTGGACATAGAGCTCGAAATGGCGTTCATTACAGGGGCCTCGACTGCTCTGGGGGAATCCATCTCTACCAAGAATGCGGAGGATCATATTTTTGGAATGGTGTTGTTTAACGATTGGTCAGCAAGAGATATTCAGAAATGGGAGTATGTGCCACTTGGTCCATTTCTTGGGAAGAGTTTTGCGTCCTCAATATCTCCATGGATCGTTACAATGGATGCGCTTGAATACTTCAAAGTAGATGGGCCAAAACAAAAGCCTGAGGTGTTACCTTATTTGAAATTTGAAGGACAGAAAAGCTACGACATTAATCTTGACGTTTTTCTTAAACCAAAGGGAGGTCAAGAGCAAAAAATCAGCTCAAGCAATCATAAATATATGTACTGGAATATGGCGCAGCAGCTCGCGCATCAGACAGTGAATGGATGTAATATTAACGTCGGAGATCTTTATGGTAGTGGAACTTTAAGTGGTAAAGAATCAGATAGTTATGGCTCCCTACTTGAACTTACTTGGGCAGGCAGCAATCCGATTCAGTTAACTGATGGAAGCGAACGAAAATTTTTACTTGATCACGACACTGTGATTATCAAGGGGTACTGTGAGAAGGACGATATCAGGGTTGGGTTTGGAGAGGTGATGACAGAAATTTTGCCAGCTAAATCCTAACCAATTTGGATCTGAATAAAACCAAACGTTTTGGTGTTCATCTTGACGTAACGTTAAAGGTGATCAAGCAGGATCTGCTCAAACGTTTTCGTGAAAATGGAATCGATCTTACTCCGGAACAGTGGACTGTGCTGTCAGAACTTGCAGGGCATGAACCTATTTACCAGCGTGAGTTGGCCGAGAGCACGTTTAAGGATGCTCCAACGGTCTCCAGAATCATTGAATTACTTGTTAAGAGAGGGTACCTGTCACGAGTAGCCGATGAGGAAGATCGAAGACGATTCCTTGTTTCACTCACCGATGAGGGGCAACAGATCTATGACAAGTCGGCTCCTGTGCTTTATGAGGCAAGAACCCTTGGTTGGGACGGACTAGGTGACAAGGACTATGAAGATTTGACTCGAATTCTGGGAAAGATCTCAAAGAACATTTCGAAGTAAGTCAACCGTTTTCGTTGGCTAGATACTCAGAAGGCGAGCAACCGAAGACTTCCTGAAAACTCGAGCTGAAATATGTCTGGCTGTTAAATCCAACCTGATACGCTATTTCAGTAACAGTACCTGCCTCACTTTTTAGTAGATCTGCTGCCCGATAGAGTCGGTAATTTCTGATAAACGCTGTCGCGGACTGATCCGTCATGGCCTTGAGCTTGCGGTGTAACTTTGAACGACTCATGCCGATTTCTTGTCCAAGAACCTCTACGCCAAACGTATCTAGAATGACATAAAAAGAGTGGATCTTTCGATCAATTCACCCCTCAATGAACTTTTCCAACCGTGCGTCACCCTGAACTTGTTTCAGGGTCTTCATCTATAGGCGACTGAGTAAGATTCTGAAATGAATTCAGAATGACATAGTGAAATATTGTCGAGTACTGTCATCCTGATGCCCGTGCGCTCAGGCTGGCGCAGGAAGGAGCTGGTTGTTAGAAACAAGCTGTAAGTGACGTTACCAGATGACGAACCTCTGTAATCCAATTCTCCACAACCTTCGCAATAGATTCTTCGCTTCACTCAGAATGACATCTGAGTTTTATGCAATCTTGTCATCCTGACCTGCCCGTCCGCTCAGGCTGGCGCAGGAAGGAGCTGGTCGTTAGAAACAAGCTGTAAGTGACGTTACCAGTTGACGAACCTCTGTAATCCAATTCTACACAACCTTCGCAATAGATTCTTCGCTGCACTCAGAATGATGACATCTGAGTTTTATGCAGTCTTGTCATCCTGACCTGCCCGTCCGCTCAGGCTGGCGCAGGAAGGAGCTGGTCTTTAGCAACAAGCTCGAAGTGACGTTACCATTGACGAACCTCTGCAATCCGATTCTCCATTCCTGGTACCTAGTACCTAGTACCTAGTACCTAGTACCCAATACCAAATCCTCAATTCCTCCGCTTCCTTTCTCGTGCCGACGGCTCCCTCTTATCGCTGCCATTTTCAAACTTCTCCCGTACCTCCTGGAAATTCTTGAACCAGTGTTTCGCGAGCGTTGAATTCGGAAAGTTTTTCTCAAATGTTCCGTTTCTGTGCGTCGCGATGACCCGCATGTTCACACTTCGTAGCCCATCGTTTTGACACTGTATTTTGAATACCACGTCCTCGTATGTTAGGTCTTGATTGTACAGCTGCATCAAGTACTTGGAATCGGTAACTGGCCCCACACCATCTTTTGACAAGATCTCATTTATTCTCTCTGCCCACCACTTAAAGTCGACCCCCTGCGTCTTGCAGCTATTCATGTAATTCATACGGCTAATGTATAGAATACTAAAAATATTAGCAATCGATGGATGAGATAAATAGTAGCAAGTAGGGAAGTAGTGGAACAAGCTACAAGCTCGAAGCAGGGTGTAATTAGCGAAGTCAGGACATGATAAAACTGACAGCCTTTATTTCTGCTTTCATATTATCAAATTGATGATTCCTAGGCTTTTGACCCCTTGACCAAGAACAAGAAAAGAATCACAAGTCCGCCAATTAAACATGCTGCAGCAATGATTGGCATCAATAAAAAAGCTAATGGAGATAAAGCTATCATCAGAATTAAAAAAAGTGGATTTCCAGCATATTGTGACATCACTTTACATTTTTAATAGACTAGATAAATTGTAAAATTTTATTGAAAATTCCTATGACATTAGTCACCTGGCCGAATGATAAACCTCAAGCCCCATACCCTAGCCTCGTAATAAATTACAAAACACAAATATCAAATAAACCTCAAAATCCAAAATCCAAAATCCAAAACCCAAAATCCAATTCCCTCATCCTCAAATCTCCAAATCATTCATTCTCCAAATCAACTCCCTCCACCAACCCACTATTCCACCAGTTAACTAGTAACCATTAACCACTGAACCAATTCTCAATTCGTAATTGTCCCCTCCATTTCATTCAAAAAGTTGATCAGAAAATAGAAATGCTTAACGAGCCCGTCAGGCAGATCCGGATCTTCAGCGCAGGACATATACAGAAAGAACAAATCTTCCAGATTGCGCCGCAGAGTACCAGGAGGGACAAACGAGAACAGGTCTTTGAGTTCCTGTAGCATCTTCTGTTCCGATTCGAATTGATTGAGTAAGTCCATAGCTAACGTTTCATCAAAGCTAACCAAATAGAGCCAATTGGCTCTAACATACTTCCTGTACTTTAGTGAGTTTGCCACTTGTGAAGAACCAGCCATTTATTGATGCTTTTGGTAAGCATTTACGGAAGTTGCGTGAAGAGCGTAATCTTAGCCAGGAAGAGTTGGCCAACAGATCTGGTATTGCGTTCAGCCAAATTGGTCGCTTTGAAAGAGGGGTGAGAAGTCCGACGTTGAGTACGCTTCAGGCTTTGGCGAAGGGGTTGAATGTGCATCCAAAGGAACTAGTCAACTTTTGACTTTCTACTAATTTCATGGATCAGGATAAGCAAAAGTCACTGCAAGTTGCTTTTGAAAAGAATGTAAAACGTATACGACAGCAAAAAAATCTGACCCAGATGCAGTTGGCGGTTAAGGCCGAAACAGACATCCGGCAGATTCAGCGTATTGAAGCTGGAGATATTGCTACATCTATTACCCAAGCTCAGTTGATTGCTCAATCATTGGAGGTTGGGTTGGATGAGTTGGTTGAGTGATTCCGTTATTCACAGCGATTTCGTATTTTTAACCCTGATCACCAACTAGCTAAAATGGGAAAGGCCGATATCGACTTTGAGAAAGAACTGTGGGATGCAGCCAACGAACTGCGGGGGGCAGTCTCTGAAAACAATTACAAAAACTACATTTTGCCGCTGGTATTCCTCAAGCACCTGAGCGAGCGGTATGAAATGGTGCACGATGAGCTGGAAGGCTTGCTCCATGATCCTAAGTCTGACTACTACACGATGGACAATGACGAGATCAGCTATGTCCTGGAAGATCAGGATGAGTACCGATCACGCAACACCTTCAAAATTCCTAAGACAGCTTCATGGCAACACCTGAAGGATAGTGCCGAGCAGGACGACATCAAGGTCATTGTGGATGATGCTTTTGATGTGATCCAGGAGCTGCTGACGGAATACAACCCGCAGTTGAACAATATACTCCCCAGAATATTTGTGCGGAGCGAGCTGTCTTCAAAGCAAACAGGTGGAATCATCAACCTGCTTTCACATCCGAAGTTTTCCGAAAAGGAAAACCCGGAGAGTGACATCTTGGGTAGGATTTATGAATACTACATTGGCCGTTTTGCGATGGCGGAAGGCTCGGGCGCAGGACAATTCTTTACACCTGGCAGTATTGTCAGGTTGCTCGTAGAAATACTGGAACCTTATCGGGGACGAATCTTTGATCCAGCCTGTGGGAGTGGAGGGATGTTCGTGCAGAGCTTGAAGTTTGTAAAAGAGCACGGCGGCAACAAAAGCGACATCTCCATCTACGGACAAGAGATGACTGCTCAGACCCTGCGACTGTGTCTGATGAACCTGATGCTTCGCGAGCTTTCGTTCGATATCAAGTTGGGCAATTCGCTGCTCGACGATAAGTTTCCTGAGTTGAAGGCAGACTACATCATTGCCAACCCACCCTTCAATGTAAGCAACTGGCACCCTGAAGATCTGCCTGATGGAGACCCTCGATTATTCGGACCCAAAGAGGAGGTGACCACTGATGGCAGTGCCAACTACATGTGGATGCAAACCTTTTGGCACCACCTCAGCGATACGGGTACCGCCGGGATTGTGATGGCCAATGGTGCAATGACCTCCAATACCAAAGGAGAGAAGAACGTGCGCCAACACATGGTGGACAACAGCATGGTAGATGCCATTGTACGACTGCCGGATAAGCTCTTCCTCACCACCGGAATACCAGCTTGCTTGTTTATCCTCAGCAAAAACCGTGATGGCCGTGATGGTATTCACCGCGAGCGCACTGATGAAATCCTGTTCATTGATGCCTCCAAAATGGGCACCATGGCCAGCCGCAAGCTCCGCGTCTTCACCGATGACGACATAACCAGAATCGGAGAGACCTACCATCTCTGGCGGTCGGATTTTAATTCAAAAGATGTCTCACATTCTGACTCAAAACTAGCCTCGAACCCCCCGCAGGGGCAGCCCGCTTACAACTCTCCTCCTTTCAAGGAGGAGTCCCCGCAGGGGGAGGTGGTTGATTTATCTCCTTTCAAGGAGGAGTCCCCGCAGGGGGAGGTGGTTGATTTACCTCCTTCTCAAGGAGAAGTCCCCGAAGGGGGTGGTGGTTTTGACACCAAACCAACAGGAGTACCCGAAGAGCAGGATGGTTTTTCCCCTCCTTCTGAAGGAGGGGTGTCCGCAGGACGGGGTGGTTTTGAAACAGCCGGTTCCATCAACAACCTCCCACTCCTAAAAACCTTCCGCAAACAACTACGAAATAATTCCACACCAGCAGAAGCCACACTTTGGACGCTCCTCAGCGGTAAAAAACTGGAAGGCAGAAAATTCAGAAGGCAACACAGTGTGGCCAACTACATCCTTGACTTCTATTGTCCATCAGAAAAATTAGCAATTGAGCTAGACGGTGAAGGGCATAACGATGTGATACAAGCCGATTATGATCACGAACGCGATTTATTCTTAAACTACTGTGGCATCAAAGTACTGCGGTTTGAAAACAAGGAAGTGTTTAAGCATCCGGAGGCTTTGCTGGAAAATGTTAAGCAGGAATTTGGATGGGTTCAGAACCACCCCGCCTTTCAGGCAGACCTTCTTGAAAAGGAGGAGAACCACCCCGCCTTTCAGGCACCCCTCCTTGAAAAGGAGGGGAATGCGGTAGCTAGATATGAGGATATTCCCGGCTTCTGCCACTCCGCCTCGCTGGCCGAAGTACAAAAGCAAGACTACAAACTAACCCCTGGCATCTATGTAGGCACCGAAGCAGAATCAGATGACGGCATCCCATTCGAAGAAAAAATGGACGGACTGAAAGCCAAGCTCACCGAGCAGTTTGAGGAAAGTGATCGATTGCAGGAAAGGATTAAAACCAACCTTAACAGGATATAGTGAATGGAAACTAATCGGCTTCAAGAAAAATTTGATGATTTCAGCACTGCATCAGGAGTTAAAAGTTGGGATTGGTATAATGATATTTATAAATATACTAATGCCATTCATCAGCTCCGAGAAGTTGAATTAAACGATTTTAAGTCCTATGAAGAACTAAATAATGCATATAGAACAATTGTAAATGATTACACGGATGATTTTTTAGATCGTTATTTGTTTAGCTCAAAAAATGGACTAAGTACCATTCGAAATCAATTGATCTCAAAGGTTAGAAGAGAGGAGCTTCGACATAATTTAAGAAATGATCCCTCACCTTTGATCAAAACGATTCTATCGGAGGACGTTAAAACTGGCTATCAGAATTTACAGAGTTTCATTAAGGAAAATCGCTTTGCAGTTTATTTTAGGTTTTTAAGAACTCTATTCCCTGACCAATTCACAACAGTTGATTCAGATCATAAATTGAAGCAATTGCTTCGGATTCTAAAAGAAGAATTCAACATCAATTTGGCTCATGTTCATAGATTTGATATAGGGAAAGAGCTACTCAATTTGATTGAAGGGGATGATTTAGTAGTAAAACAAATATTCTTTTGGGAGTTACTAGCAGAATATGATTCAAGCAGGGAAACCGTTTCAAAAGTTAAGGTAGACCCTGAATACTATGTAAATCTTAAACATGCCTTATCCACAGAAGAGAATGATAGCATCCTTGCAAAAAAAGGATACTTCAAACAGGGTCTAATTGGTTTTATTTATTCTAAAAAGATGGAAAATTCTATTCCATTGACACAAGTTCTTATAGAGTCTTCCAGTGACTATTTTTATTATCTACATCGAGAAACTGAAACATTTACTGATAATGACATTAACGAGGAAAAAGTAATCGGATTTGTGACCTTAAACTCAAATGGGGACAATTTGAAGCTTGAGCGATACAAAAGAAATAAGATCCTGGATCACTTCTATTGTACGAACCCTAATGAAGACAAGCTCTCTGAACTGAATTATAGAATAGAAGACAAAAACGGTTTTGAATCCAGTTTCATTTTAGAGAGGGAGGTTGAGAACAGTACAGCTCTTTATGTTTATTCTAACAATCCAAATATTAAACTTTTTTCAAGTCCAACATTTGTTAAGTCAAGTACAGAAGAAGTTCAAAACTTAATTGTATCTAAACTTAATTCTGATTCAAAATTCTGGTGGCTAAGTAATTATCGACAAGATTGGCAAGGACCTCCAAATAGAGAAGTTGGTGAGGTTTATAATTTTGGAGTGCGAAAAGGTTTAATCGCAGTGCCTCCTGTGGGGACTTTAGCCATTGTTCCAAATCTGGACAAACCCTATATTGAAGGAGTTTTTGAAGTCACAAATATTGATAAAACTAGCATTGAGGCCATCTATAGGTACGAATTTCAGAAGAAGACAAAAATTGAGGAATTTGAACAGCTTCCGACATTAAACAATAGTAATTTCTTCGATATTTTGCGATCTGGATGTTTTCAAATATCGCGAGAAGTCTTCCAAGAAATCATCAACACCACAGAAATTGGATCAACATCTGTACCAGCATCCCCTTCTGAATTTGAAACGGAATACTCCAAGGAGCAGCAAAGCACTACACTTGACGGTGATAGCGACTTTTCATCAAAGGATTTACTCGAAATAGAGAATGATGTTAGATCATTCGCGCTTTTACTGGCCTCCAACAATGTTAAACCTCCCTTAGCCATCGCGCTGTTCGGGAAATGGGGTTCAGGTAAGAGTTTCTTTATGAAACTACTACAAAAGAGAATTGCCGACCTTTCATTGCATCAGGGTTTTTTGATTGAACCGGATGATGAATCTACTGAGCGTCGAAAAGAAACGGATAAGGAACTCTTTTGTAAAGGAATTGCCCAAATTGAGTTTAATGCTTGGTCATATTTGGATGCGAACCTTTGGGCGGGATTGGTCACCAGTATTTTTGAGAAGCTCAATGAGTACATCTCCGAAACCACCAAAAGTGGGGTAGCGAAAATGAAGGTTCAGGAAGAGTTGAAAAAGCGACTCAAGACGCTTCAGACAAAAAAACTGACGGAGGAAGAACGACGAGAAGAACTTCACAACTTGAAAAAAGGATACGAAATCGAGGGAAAAAAACTCAAAGACTCCATCGTATCTAATTTCAGCAACAAGATCTTAAGTTTTATAGATGCTGACGATGACTTGAAGACTGCACATTCGCGCATTAGCAAGGATGGTTACTTAGCTGAACTATCTACGCAACTTAACCTCAGCAAACTTGAAGAAGAAGCTGCTACATTCAAGAGCTTTTTTCGAAATCTTAAAAAGGTAAAACCACTTTTGAAATATGTGATTCCTGCTGGAGTTGGTGTCCTGATTGCGATTTGGGTTCAAAGCCTCAATATAGAGTTTGATATTACCTGGGGTGCTTTAGTTCCGTTCCTGGGATCCATAGGCATTGACCTGAGAATGCTTAGGAAAAGGTACAACAAGGTTAAATCCTATGTCAAAGGATTTAATGATCTAATTGATTCAAATAATGCATTGCAAGAGCAAGTAGTGAATCATAGGCTTTTGGCCGAAAACGCAAGAGAACAAATAGAACAGGCAAATGATCAAATAGAAGAGCTAGACAAAGACATTGACAATTTCAAGTCCTATATGGAACATGAAATTCACCAGGAAGCGATTCGGGACTTCATACAGACTAGGGCGGAACACAGTGATTACAAGGATAAGCTTGGAATCGTTTCCATCATAAGAAGGGATTTCGAGACGTTAAGTGAGCTGTTTTATAATGGCTCAGATGAGGATGATAATGCTAGCACGATTGATGCTTCGGAGAAACAACTGATAAGGGAACAATTCCAAAAAGGAAAGCGACTTGAGCGCATTATTCTTTACATAGACGACCTTGACAGATGTTCTGATGAAAAGGTGTTAGAAGTCATTCAGGCTGTTCATTTATTGATGGCTTTTCCCTTATTCAACGTCGTTGTGGGAGTAGACAAAAGATGCGTAAGAAATGCGCTCCTACTCAAGACTAAGTTGGAGTATAGAAAAATTGCGGAGCTTGATGAGATAAAAAGAATCGGTGTTGATATGATTTCACCCGGTGAGTATTTAGAGAAAATTTTTCAAATTCCATTTGAGCTCAAAGATCCAGCGAAAGAAGACATTCAAGGACTTGCTGATTATCTTTTAAAGGATCAGGTTCAGAAAGAAACTCCAAAACCTAAAATTGAAGAACCAGACATTTCTGATGATGCACTCGATGAGTCACCAAGTGATATCCGATTTCAAAAAACGCTTCCAGACAGTGCCCCAGATGAGGCGCCATTAATGTCCTTGGTGACTGATGAAAGCGAGCTAGGAAGTAGCCAAGCTGCCGGTAGCGGAGCAATCCAGAAAGAGGACGTTAAAGAGTTGATGACTTCAAAACATGAGAACTTGGAACTCTCTCAGCTGGAGGTAGATCAAATAAAGGAAATACTATTTTTTGTTGGTAACACGCCAAGAACGGCCAAAAGGTATATCAATATCTATCGGATCATAAGAGCACATAAAAGACCTGATTCTGATAAAGAACTAACCAATGAAGATCACTTGGCGATTATGTTTTTGCTGGCTATAGGAATTGGCGATCATAAACGATTCGCTTTCGAACTAATGCAACAAATGAGAGAAAATCAAGGCACGCTTCTTAATACCGTCGTAAAAAAGGTGGAAGGGAAGAAAGAAAATGAAGACGATCTCAAAAAATTCAAGTCAGCATTTGATAAGCTGAAGGACGAACCAAACCTTGAGCCTTTACTTAAACTCAAAGGGAAAGATTTTGAGGTTCACATCCCATTCGTTCGTCGATTCTCTTTTGGTAAAGAAGAGGAAAATACCGGTTCAGAACATGAAACCGCTCCAGCCTAATGCCCAACAACTGGAAAACATATAAGCTCGAAGAGATATGCGATTTGATTGTTGATTGCCCTCATTCAACACCAAAATGGAAGGATCATGGAATTACCGTGCTTAGAAGTAACAACATCCGGAATGGCAAATTGAACTTTGATAAGGAGTCTTTCACAGATGAGCAGCACTATAATCAAAGAGTAAAACGTGCAATTCCTCAAGGAGGAGATTTGGTAATTACACGTGAAGCTCCAATGGGTGAAGTTTGTATGTTGCCTGATGAATTGAAATGTTGCCTTGGTCAACGTATGGTTCTAATAAGACCGTCAAATATGGTTGACAATGCATTTTTACTTTACGCAATTCAAGCGAAAGAAGTGCAAAATCAGATTATGATTTATGAGGGGACTGGGTCAACTGTTTCAAACTTAAGAATACCAGTCTTGGAGGCATTAAACATTCCATTCCCCACTCTCCCCGAACAACGCGCAATAGCCTCCATCCTCTCCTCCCTAGACGACAAAATCGAGCTCAACCTCCAGATGAACAAGACCCTGGAAGAAATGGCCATGACCTTGTACAAGCATTGGTTTGTGGATTTTGATTTCCCGGTTCCTTCTCCTCCTTTTAAGGAGGAGTACCCGAAGGGGGAGGTGGTAAATAACCACCCCGCCTTGCAGGCACCCCTCCTCCAGAGGAGGGGAAGTGCTGGCGGATATAAAAGCAGTGGCGGCCAATTCATCGACTCAGAATTGGGTTTGATTCCTGAAGGGTGGGAGGTGAAGAGGTTGGGAGATATTGCTGAGGTTGGATCAAGTAAAAGAATTTTCCTAAAGGAATACATTGAGGAAGGAATTCCATTTTATAGAGGTAAGGAAATCATTCAATTAAGCAAGGGAGCAAATATTTCAACTGAGCTGTTTATTTCTTTGGAAAGATACAATGAAATAAAAGAGAAATTTGGGGTGCCATTAAAACATGACATCTTGATATCATCCGTTGGTACAATTGGGGTTTCATGGCTAGTAGAAAATGATCAACCGTTCTATTTTAAGGATGGAAATTTGACTTGGATTAAGAACTACTCAAAAAGAGTTAATGGAAACTTTATTTCTCAGTGGCTTAGATCAAATGAGACACAGGACCAGATAAAAAACGAAACAATTGGAAGCACACAACAAGCACTTACAATATCCGCATTAAGAACCTTAAAATTGGCATTACCACCAATTCAGAGTGATATTATTAATGATGTTTCAGGAAAATTTGATCAATGGAATGAACTTTTCATTGCCAATAAAAGGGAAATTGAAACCCTTACCGCCCTTCGAGACACCCTACTTCCCAAGCTCATCAGTGGAGAAATTCGAGTAAAAGATGCTGAACAAACTGTAGCGGAAGTACTATGAGTGGCATGAAGGAAATAACCGTTCAGAATGCCGCCATCGAATGGCTGGAAACCTTAGGCTATACCCACCAACAAGGAGGGAGCCTCTCCCGTGATCTCAAGAAAGTCGTGCTGGAAGATGAACTTCGTTCGTTTTTACAACAGGCCTATGCCGATGTGCCCGGAACGGTTATTAATGAAGCAATGGCCACTTTCACGCAACAGGAAGGCATGGATCTGGATCACCGCAATCAGGATTTTCACCGCAAAATGACGCAAGGGGTGTCCATCTCTTGGAAAGACGCCCAAGGCAAGGAAAACGCCAGGCACATCTATCCCATCAACTATGAGGCGCCTGAGGCAAACAGCTTCATTTGTGCCGATGAAGTGACTATCATCGGAAAGAATACCCGCTGCACAGACCTGCTCATTTATATCAATGGCCTGCCCGTCATTGTGTTTGAGTTCAAAAACATGTTTGATGCACAAGTCGGCATAGACAATGCGCACCGCCAGATCGGCCACTACATTCAAGACATTCCGCAGTTGTTCGACTACAACGCCATCACCATCATCTCCGATGGAATGGAAGCCCTGCACGGAATGTACAATGCCGCCATGGAATGGTACGCTCCGTGGAAAAGCCTAAAGGGAGACACCACAGAGCAGCAAGTATCCTTACAGCTGGAGACACTATTAAAAGGCTTGTTCCCTAAAGCGACCTTGCTCAACTACCTCAAGAACTTCATTTTCCATGAAGACCACAACGGCAAAATCATTAAGAAAGGAGCCAAGTACCACCAGTTTTGGGGCATCAACAAGGCGGTATCAAGTGCCTTGAAAAACACCAAACCCCACGGCGATGGTCGTCTCGGGGTGATCTGGCATACGCAGGGTTCGGGTAAGAGCATTTCTATGGCGATCCTTACCGGGATTTTACGTTCGCTTCCACAGCTCAAAAATCCTACGATCGTCATTCAGGTAGACCGTTCGGATCTCGATCAGCAGCTCTATGAAAACTTCGTGCTGTGCAAAGACCTGGTCGGCGAGGTACAACACGCCGAAACCACCGATGAACTCAGGGCATTGCTCAGTACGGATGGTGGCGGGGTGATCTTCACCACCATTGAGAAATTTCGCCTCAAAGACCTGAACGAAGGAAAAGAACTGAGACATCCCATTCTTTCAGAGCGCTACAACCTGATCGTGATGGCAGATGAAGCCCACCGCACGCAGTACGGTTTCAAGGATGGCGGCTTTGCGCAAAACATCCGCATTGCCTTACCCAATGCGTCGTTCATTGGGTTTACCGGCACACCCGTAGACGGCAAAGGTGCCGATACGGAATTGGTGTTTGGCAAGACCATTCATACCTACGACATCAAACAGGCGGTGGAAGATGGAGCGACCGTGCCCATCTACTACGAACCCAAGATGGTGCCGCTGAACATCAAGTCAGGGTACAGTCAGCTGTTGGATTCCATCGAGGATGACGAAGAAGAAAACAACCAGGCCGTTTGGGCAGCCATAGAAGATGCAGCAGGAGCGGAAGATCGGGTCAAAGATGTTGCAACCGATATACTGACGCACTTCAAAGCACGGACTGCCTCGTTGGATGGCAAGGCGATGATCGTGTGCATGAGTCGCAAAAACTGCGTGAAGATGTACAATGCCATCACTGCATTGGAAGATTGTCCCGAAGTGGCGGTGATCATGACCAGCAATATTGGCAAAGATCCGGAATCATGGAATCCCCATGTCCGCACCAAAGAAGCCATGGAAGGAATCAAGAAACGGTTCCGCACGGTGGATGATCCATTGAAAATCGTCATCGTTCGGGACATGTGGCTCACCGGTTTTGATGCGCCTTGCGTTCATACCATGTATGTAGACAAAATCATGAAGGGGCACAACCTGATGCAAGCCATTGCACGGGTCAATCGGGTATTTGAAGACAAACCCAGTGGTTTGGTGGTGGACTTTATCGGCATCTCCGGGTTTCTGGCAGATGCCACTAAGAAGTACACGGGTAGCGGAGGAGCCGGGCAGCCCACCCTTGACATGGATGCGGCAGTCAATCTTTGTTTGCTACAGCATCAGGAAGTGAAAATATTGATGGACAATTTTGATTGGAAAGAGATCAATGCACGATCAGAAGGCGAGAAGCTGGCATGGTCAAGTGGCTTGGTCAATGACCTGCTCAAGACCGATGAAGTGACGGATGCGTTTCTGAAAGCAGAACGAAAGCTCACCGAGCTGGTCGCCATGACCAATTCCGATGAACGCATTTGGCCGATTCAGGAAGAAGTAGGAGTGATTCAAAAAATCCGAGACCTTATCCGTAAAATCAAATATCCTCCGGGTCCTCAGCGCCAAAAGAACGAGCGCATCAAAGACCTGATTAGTCAGTCCATCCAATCCAATAAAATTGTGGACTTAGCAGAAATGTATGACCTGGACAAGATCGATATCTCCATTGTAGATGATCGCTTTCAGGCCATTGTCAAAGAGAAAGGAGAGGAGAACATCAAAATCGAATTGCTCCGCCGCATCATCAACGATGAGTTGAAAGTGCGAATGACCAAAAACACGAAGAAAGCCAAGAAACTGAAGGACGAGTTGGATAGCGTGCTGAGTAGATATCATAAAAACAGCTTAGATTCGATTGCGGCCATTAAGCACTTGTTGGATATTGCCAATGACTTCAAGAATGACGACAAGCGAACCAAAGAACTAGGCTTGACCGAAGATGAATTGGCCTTTTACGATTTATTGTCAGCGAATCAAAAACTACTCAATGAAACAGGCCCCATCCAAGACCTGGTACACGGGGTCGTTGCCTCCGTCAAGAAGAACCTCCAACTCGACTGGACAAAGAAGGAAGATGCGCGAGCAGCCATCAGATTAGCAGTAAAAAAAGAATTGAAAGGAAAAGTGCCTTTCTCCGCGCTTGATCAATTGCTCAAGGAAGTGATTGAACAGGCGGAAGGTCAGTATAGTGACTGGCCGATGGAGGGGTAAAACAACGGAAGAGGGAATCGTTCACAATTATGGAAAGAGTATGGCAGGAAGAAGTTTATAAGGTTGAAATAGAATGGTCCAATCCAATTTCTTATGACGATGCACTGAATGTTTCTTTGGAAAAACTGGAAGAGGTTTATTTCTACAAAATTATAGGAGAGTACAGTGATTCATATTCATTGATGTACATCGGTAAAGTCTATGATCAAGCTGTTTCTGAGCGATTGAAAAACAAAGACCATCAGGTGAAACGTGCACAATGGCAGACAGAACATCCCAGAACAAAATTTTGTATCTCTTTTGGGCAACTAAAGTCAAAGCATTTTGATGAGGAAACTGAGAAATGGAAGAGAAAGGTTGTAGATGACATTGAAAGCCTGCTGATATACTCACATTCTGACCACATGAAACTAAAGAATTCTAAAAGTATATGGAGTCATTCAATTCTTCTTGAATACCAGGTGCTAAATACAGGATTTATCAAAGAGAAAATGATAGAAGAGTTGGCATATGGCCTTTTTTATAAAGACACCAGATTCTGATTAGGATACTACTGAAAGTCTTCCGCTAGCGCTCGTTTGCAACGAGTGCAATTGATTTTGTTTGATGCATGTCGGAAAAATACAAGTTCCATAATCACCCGCTCCCGCATGTCTTCCAGCTTTGGTTTTGTGCGATGGCGTGACTTGTGTTATTGAAAAGTGTTAGCTAGGAATTAGGACTGCTTCGTAAAACTCGCAGTGACGAAAATTCATAGCTTAATGACATTGAACGAGCGCTAGCATAGGCTAGCAGAATGGCCACCATCTCGATGTATGAAATATGTACGAGGGAACTGCATCAGGGATAGCAGTGGAAAGCCCGCTAGGGGAGAGCCTTGTGCGTTGGCCGGACTTGGAGCGGATAGCCCGCTCGGATGCCCTTCTTAAAACTAGTATCTAAGCACTCGTTACAAACGAGCGCTAGCTAAGAATTCCAGAAGATAAAAAGTAGATCTGCCAGCGCATTTGAATCTCCAGTCTTTTCACAAAAGATATTCCACAAGTATCATCAGTCGCCAGCTGCATGGTGACTTCAGGGCGTAAAAGCAGTTGTGCCCGCTACTAAAGACTACCTTACTCGAAACACCATGTCGATAGCAGAGAAAGTGGGTGAGATTGAGGCCTTATTTGGAGCACTGGACGCAGAGATCCATTCATTTCAATCAAGTACACAACTAAAATGCCTGCCCGGCTGTGGGCGATGCTGCACGCACAATGAGGTAGAGGCATCTCCGCTGGAATTTCTACCCTGGGCATATCAGCTTTACTTAAAGGGAGAGGCTTCTGAAGTTTTGGAATCGCTCTCCGAGAGAACTAGCAACATCTGTCATAATTACAGCCCCGTCGGTCTACTGGAAGAAGGAAAAGGGAGCTGCAGCACCTATCAATTTAGGGGGCTCATTTGTCGTTTGTTCGGCTATGGCGCCAACACCAATAAATATGGAAAACTGCGGTTGGCTACTTGTAAGCTCATCAAGGCAGATCAAGCCTTAGCGTTTCAAAATGCAGAAAAATTGATCGCTGATGGTCAACCTGTACCTGTATTTGCGCAGTACTATATGCGCCTTTCTCAGATAGATTTTCATTTGGGTACTAGCATTGTCCCTATCAATTCCGCGTTGAAAATTGCGATTGAGGAAGTGTTGCACTATTTCTTATATCGTAAGCCGGAAGGCGAGGTAAAGAGTGCAGCGTAGGCCACTAGAGCACCCCAGCCTAAGCGTAGCATGTTCTATAAGCAATAAGCAAACAAGCCTCAAGTCACAAGCAACAAACCAAATACTCCATTCCCCACAGCCTTCGCAAAAGATTCTTCGCTGCACTCAGAATGACAACCTGAACTAATACCCGAGAGTGTCATCCTGACCTGCACGTCCGTTCAGGCGGGCGCTGGAAGGATCTGGTCGTTAGCAACAAGCTGCAGGTCACAAGCAACGAGCAAATAACAATCAGCAATGAAATCATGAGACTTCTCGCTGCACCTGCCTAAAGGCGGCAGGCAGGCTCGAAGTGACGTTATTGTTTGACGAAACCCCGCAATCCAATTCTCAATGCCTCTATGGCGCCAACAGCCATTAGCCAACAGCCATTAGCCATTAGCTAAAAGCCAGCAGCCATTAGCTAAAAGCCAGCAGCCATTAGCTAAAAGCCAGCAGCCATTAGCTAAAAGCCAGCAGCCATTAGCTAAAAGCCAGCAGCCATTAGCTAAAAGCCAGCAGCCATTAGCTAAAAGCCAGCA
>Ga0316189_10000192_pt1 | contig 58848 bp, 58 predicted proteins | sample LowCovwburrow_MG_FD_204930 | JGI IMG/M metagenome (GOLD analysis project Ga0316189, IMG submission 204930) | Coastal sediment microbial communities from Maine, United States - Lowes Cove worm burrow | ecosystem: Environmental > Aquatic > Marine > Coastal > Sediment | place: USA: Maine...
AGAGTTTTTCTGGCTTGCTATTGCTAATACTTCCCCTTCAAAAACGGCTCTTACTTTTGCGTTTCTCTCTGTTGCAATTCTAACACCATTACTATTTATCTTAACGGTAGGATCTATAGGAGAAGGCTGTGTACCGTAACGCACTTTAACAACCCCTTTTTCTACTGGCCAAGGTAATTTACCTTTATTCGAGATAAAATTCTTGGCAATCAATTTAGCTTCAGGCGTTAATGCAAACCCTTTTGACGACGTTGATTTCCCTGCTTTTTTATTTGAAGCAGCAATAGCTTCTCTAATTATACGATTGATTTCTTTATCAATCTTATCAATTTCCTGTTGTGTCTTTTTTATTTTTGAAGTATAGGAACTCATGTTTTTTCTAATAGAAGACATGAGTGTTGCTTGCTCTTTCAGTTCTTTTTCGAGTTCTTTTTTTGCAGTTCTATTTTCTGCAACGAGCTGGTCTTTATCTTTTTTCTGACGTAATAAGTCGGTGTTTAGTTCTTGCAGCTTTTGCGTTTTCCCTTTTATTAAATCACCTTGTTCCTTTTGATAATCGGTGTATTGTTTAATGTATTGCAGTCTTTTATAGGCTTGTTTAAAATCTTCTGATGACAGTAAAAACATCACGCGACTTTGTTCTGATTTATTTTTATAGGATTTCACAATCATTTGAGAATATTCCTTTTTTAAAGTTATTAGTTGTTCTCTCAAACTTGAGATTTCGTTTTGATTAGCGTTGATTTCGCGTGTTAGTAGATTTGCTTGATCATTGGTGACATTAATTAAATTTCGTCTAACACTTACCTTATAATTAAGATCTTCAACCAAAGATATTACTGATTTCTCTTTTTTCTTATCAGAAAACAGCAAGGCATTCAATTGTTTTAATTCGTTCTGAAATTTTACACGTTTGGCTTCTAGTGCTTTTTGTTTAGCACTTTGAGCTTCCAATGAAAAACTATTCAGAAGTAAAAAAAGGAAAATAATATAGGTTGATTTATTTAGCATCTTTTAGTATTATTTCATCGTAACCTGAAGGGACTTTAAACGGAAACCTCACTTCTTCGTTCACCGAAACCGATTTATATTCTAAAATTAAATTAAGTTCTTCACTGTCTTCGATTGCGATAATTTTAATGTTTTGTGGTAAAATCTCTTTATTTACATCTTGATATCCCAAATAATCAATTTGTAAGAATCGCCTTTTTGAAGGTTGTAATAACTGTTGCGAATCCATTTTAAAATGCGAAGGGTTAAGCAGTAAAAACAACTCTAATAATGAACTTTGAATTTTGGGTTGAAGAATATAAGAATCCTCATCTATGGAAATCACATAGGTATCGTCTTTTAGGTTGAAAAGCGGCTCTCCAATTAATAAACTTTGTACTTTATCGAAGTTTAATTCAATGCCTAAAAGGTCACTTAGTAATTTGTAATCACCATCAAAATACTCATCGGTAAGCCTACTATAGTACTGCACACGACTAGGAGAAATCATTACTCTAACCATACCTAAGGTTGCATTAATCCATATGGTTTTATCTTTTTCCATTCGCAAATTAACCGTATATGATGACTCTTTTAAATCTTGAATAATATCAATCTTCACCTTAGCTTGTAGCGTTTTGAATTTAGCATTTTGTCTGCGGTTTTCCTTAATTAATTGTTTAGCAGAAAGATTAGAATCCACCTTTCCGGAGGCAACCACACTGCGTGCAGATTTGCAGGAAACGCCTGAAACCATCAACAAACAAATAATCGCAATTTTTAAAATCCTCATATTTTATTGATCTTTCAATATAGCATCTGCCTTTTTAGCAAACGCTTCAGATTGACTAATATTATTAAGCTGTTTGTAAGCTTCACTTAATTGCCTGTAGAAATCGGCTTCCATTTTAGGGCTTTCAACAACATAATCTAGTCCCATTTCTAAACTTTCAATAGCTTTTTCTGGTTCTTTTATGTTATTGTTTGCAACACCATTAATCAAATATAATATAGGTTGTGCAGGAAATATTTCAAGTGCTTCAGTACTCTTTGTGGCTGCTTCAGCGTTTTTATTTAAGTCTATTTGAAGCAATAATACATCTCTAATGATTTTAAACTCATTCGGTTCTTGTTGTAATGCTTCCTCATAATATTTTAGGGCTTTTTCCTTATCGTCAGATTGGAGATAATATTCACCCAATTCTAATAGTGTTTTGACACTTTTATCTTCACTTATTAACGCTGTGATTTCTATCAAAGCTGTTTCATATTCCGGATTCTCACCAACAAATCTCACAAAATCATTAAGCACTTTTGTTTTAGCTTCTGGTTTTATAGTTGGACTTGTGAGCACTACTTTCATTGATTGGATAGCGCTTTCAGTATCAGTATCATCGAGATAAAATTTATATAGTGCTAGATGTACCAACTGTGATTCTGGCTTACGTTTCAATAACTCCTGGGCAGCAGCAAAAGCTTTTTTAGTTTCTCCTGTTTCACTATATCTATAAATCAATCTTAAATACGCAGATTCATCGTCGGGATTACTTTTAACGCGCTCTTCAAGGTTCTCTATACGATCATTATCATTACCTGTAATATCATAAATTTGATTACGTAAAAAATCTCTATCTTCACTATATCCGAGGTGTTCATCCAATTCATCTAACAACTTTAAAGCCTCTTTATACTTTTTAAGTTCCATGTACAATGAAGCCAAATCCTGTTTGTAATCGGGATGAAATTTCACCAATTGCTTTACGGTTTTTAGTGCTTTGTCCATTTCATTTTGTTGAATATAGACATCATACAATTCATCTAAAAACCATTCGTTTTCTGGGGATTTTGAAACGGCCTTTTTAAGCGCATCTTCAGCGTCTCCAAAATTCTTTAAGGCTTTATAGTTTTTACCTAACTCGAAGTACAATACAGGGTCTTTATCATCCAATTTTATGCACATCAAAAGGGCATCGACTGATTTTTGGTAGTTCTCAATCCCTTTCTGTTTAAGGGCTTCAAAGAAATATTCTTGAAACTTATCTTCTACATTTCCTAAATCGTCATTTGGGCGCTTATTAAAATCAACTTGCGCAACAATGCTCTGCGGAAGTAAGCATATTCCGAAGATAAAAAGTAGGATGTATCGTTTAGTTTTCATTTTTTTTAATTTCAAAAGCGTAAGGGAACTTTCGAATATAACTCAATAGTTATTCCAAAATTGAATAATCACCAATACTGACAGCAGTGAAATTGCCGTCATATATTACGTGATTACCAATCATAGCGTTGTCTAAAGTAGCATTTTTAATCTTAGTATGGCTTTGAATTAAGCTATTTTTAACGGTAGAATCGTTTATCACACAATTATTACCAATAGATACATTAGGTCCAACAATGGAGTTATTTAGCTCAACATTGTCACCAATATAACATGGTAGTATGATGGTTGAATTATCATTTTTAACTGAATTTGCAATCATTTGTTCCTCTCCATCTGCTGTTAAAAAGCCCAACATTCTTGTATTGGTATCTAAAGTCACATTTTTATTACCGCAGTCCATCCACTCATCAACAGTTCCTGTTTTGAAGATTTTACCATCTGCCATCATACGCTTAATACCATCATTAATTTGGTATTCGCCTCCATTCATAACGTTTTCATCGAGTACTTCTTGTAATTTATGTTTTAAAACGGCTATGTCTTTAAAATAATAAATCCCAATAACTGCTTGGTCGCTTACAAAAGTCTCTGGTTTTTCAACCAATTCAACAATTTCTTCCTTTTCGTTCAGTTTTACAACGCCATAAGCTTCAGGATTAGCTACTTTTTTAGTCCAAATCACACTATCTGCACTTGGGTCTAAATCAAATTCTGCACGAATTAAAGTATCGGCATAAGCCACTACTGCTGGACCTGATAACGATGGTTTTGCACACATAATTGCATGACCTGTGCCTAGAGGTTGGTCTTGACGATAAATTGATGGCTTTGCTCCTAAGCTAATAGCTAAGCTTTTTAAACTATCTACAACATCATCACCAAACCAAGCTGGATCACCTAAAACAAAGGCAATTTCATCTATGGGCTGCTTTAATACTTTAACGATATCTTTTACTAAACGATGCACTATAGGTTGGCCTGCAACGGGAATTAATGGTTTTGGTACTGTTAAACTATGTGGTCTTAATCTGGAACCTCGTCCAGCCATTGGTACTATTATTTTCATATTATTGCCTGCGAAAGCAGGTATCTTTTTGTTGTTAGACTTATTCCTTTGGAAAAAGGAATCTTATTTTCTCATTTTATTGAGGTTTAAATTCCAATTGACACTTAAATCATACCGGCTGTGATTCATACCTCTATTAACTCTACTTTCCAATCTTTTTTCCATTTTTTGAATTGTTTTTCTCTCTTTGTTGCCTCACTTCCATTTTTAAACTCTTCAAAATAAACCAATTTATCGCAATTATACTTTGCTGTAAATGATTTAGGGTAAATTTTAATTTGTGTTCTCCTACTCTTTCTTCAATATCGTCTGTTACACCTATGTATAAAACTCCCTAAATCTTATTTGCCATTATATAGACATACCAAAGTTTCATTATTTTTATTAAGAGATTCCTGCCGCCGCAGGAATTTATTATTTTACTCCTGTACTTCCAAAACCGCCTTCACCTCGAGCCGTGTCTGAAAGTTCATTAACATCTTGCCATTCTGCGCGTTCGTGTTTAGCGATCACCAACTGTGCAATACGCTCTCCATTATTAATCACAAAATCTTCACTGGACAAATTTACTAAGATCACGCCAATTTCGCCTCTGTAATCTGCATCGATAGTTCCTGGAGCATTAAGCACGGTAATACCTTTTTTGGCTGCTAATCCGCTTCGCGGTCTTACTTGTGCTTCGTAACCCATTGGTAATTCTATGAATAATCCCGTTCCTACGATACTGCGCTCCAAAGGCTTTAATGTTCTAGCTTCTGAAAGACTAGCTCTTAAATCCATTCCTGCCGAAGCTATGGTTTCATAATGCGGTAAATCGTGATTGGATTTGTTGATGATTTTAATTTGCATTTTATCTTTTTAATAGTTGCTTTATTTCATTTTTTTCTGAAAAGAAAACGATACCCAAAAATACAACTAACATTGAAATTCCTATCATATAATTACCTCTAAAATAGTAGAATGACAGCACTGACATTCCAATGGAAAGAATAAAATACAAGCCTATTTTCTTCAAATTATATGGGATTGGATAATATTTTCTTCCGAAGTAATACGATAATAACATCATAATACTATACGCTACAAGAGTTGCAATTGCAGACGCTTTATAACTATAGGTTTTAATAAATGTAATGTTAATTACTAAGGTGATAATAGCACCTACGATAGAAATATATGCGCCAAATTTTGTTCTATCTGTAATTTTATACCATACCGAAAGGTTGTGATAAATCCCTAAACAGAAGTTAGCTAGCAAAATCACAGGAACCACCCACATGGCTTCCCAATAGTCTTCACTTCTAACAATATAAGGTTTTAAAACATCTGCAAAGACCACGACACCCAACATAATAATAGATCCAAAGGCGACAAAGAATTCTAAGATTTTTGCATAATTTTTTTGCGGATTATCACTTTTTGCGTGACTGAAAAAGAATGGCTCTATACCTAATCGATACGCTGTGGCAAACAAGGTCATAAACAAAGCAATTTTATAACATGCTGAATACATACCTATTTCTGTTTCGGCAATATCTGGTGGCAATAATCGGTCTAGTAAAATACGATCAAAGGTTTCATTTATTGAAAATGCTACGCCAGCAATAAGGACTGGAAACGCGTAACGAAACATGGTTTTCCATATCTTTTTATTAAACTTGTATTTAATTTTAGCGTAAAAAGACAGCACCAATATTAAGGTTACTCCACTCGCAATGAGATTGGCAATAAAGATATAACTGATTTCAAAATTGGGTTTGTAGATGGAGTCAAATATATTTCCGTTAGTCGCTAAATCTTTTAATGCAAGAAGGAAGAACAAATTCAACCCTAGATTAATAGCAACATTTAATATTTTGATGATGGCATATCGCATGGGTTGCTCTGTGGCTCTTAACCATGCAAATGGTATGATGACTAAGGCATCAAAGAGTAGAATCCAAATGACGAGAATAATATATTTTACATCAATTTGAATTAGTAATGCGATTTGATTCTGAAATATTAGCGCGAATGCAAAAAACCCTAATGAGGATACAATGAGTGATATTGCAGAGGTACCAATGACTTTATCTTTATCATCTTCCTTATTAAAAAACCTAAAGAATGCGGTTTCCATTCCATAAGCCAAAATCACATTAAACAGCACAAAATAAGAAAAGATTACGGAGACTTTACCATATTCTGCTACAGAGGATAAAACGCCTTTTGTAGTATATAAAGGTACTAACAAGAAACTTAACATTCTTGGTAAAACGGTAGCTAAGCCATAAATGAATGTTTGTTTGAAAAGAGATTTAAGAGTGCTCAAGTGTTATTTTTTATTCGGCTAAAAATACATCTTTAGCGAACGGCAACCAAAGATAGTTATTGCTTGTTTCGTGGTTCATCTTTATAATAAACACCTGTCTTTTTACACTATAGCTTTTTTTAAAGCATATAATAGAACACGTTCATTTTGAAATACTCAGAATAGCTAAATTCTGTTAAGGTTTAATTGGAATGGATTAATTCTCTTTTAAATTTTGGTTTGGTGAGGCACTCGGATAATTAAGTGGCGTTTTTTGTATAATATTTGAAATTTTATAATATAAAACCTTCTCGTTTTTTTTGTAGCTCACAACACATTCATCATCTTCTAATTGAAACGGTATTTCCTTCTCTTTAACTGGCATTTGATTAGCATACTCTTCTTTTGGGTCGCTGCTCATAATAATGTCTTTAGATTGATTCAAATTAGTTTTAAACCGACCAACATAGAGCAGATTATCTTGTCGAAGTTCTAATTTAGTGACTTTCCCTCTAAAATATACGCTGTCAAGAACAATCGATAAATCTGTTACTGGAATAAATAAATTTAATCCTGCACCAACCCCTTGAACACCGGCTACCCAGTTTTGACAATAGACTTCTCCAAATGTAATTGGTGCTTCTTTTTGCAACTTCAGAGCCGATGAGCATTGTGAAAAACTCACCATCAGTATGAGCATTAAGATTAAAAATGATATTCGTTTTATTTTTTTCATTATCGTAAGTTGTGTTTCATAAATATACAATTTCAAAATTAATGCCATAAAAAAAGTCTTGCTATGAAAGCAAGACTTAAAAATGATATAATATGTGTTTTCTATTTGTCGTCGTCTAGAGTAGCCATTCCTGATGACTCTCCTTTTGCATACAAAGATGGAGGTCCGTTTTCATAATATGTACCTGCCACTTCATTTAATTGGCTAATTTTATGATACTTAGTAATTCCATTTTCAATATAACTAATAACACATTCATAATCTAATAGTGTAAATGGATAGTCCTCTGGACGTTCTGATTTTTTAAATGTATACCCTTTAGACGTATTCTGAAGTACAGCAACGTACTTTCCGTCTTTATTTTCTAATTTACCTTTTAAGTTCCTGAAGTAAATACTATCAATTACTACATTTTGATTGACGTTAGTTACAGGAAGGAATACATTTAAGCCCGTCGTTGCAACTTTAATACCTGCATACCATTCCTGAAAAGAAACGGTTTTAACATTAAATGGTATTTGTTCTTCAAATTGTGTCGTGGCTACTTTTGAACTTGTACATTGAAAAGTAGAGAAAATAATTGCAACAAATGCAATGGTGAAAGTGACCTTTTTTAATAATTTCATGTCAATTGTAGGTTAAGATTTGGAAGACAAATATATGAAAAAAAATCAATAAGCCCGATAAAAAGTAATTTTTTATCGATTAAGTGCGATTTTCGAGCTAATTATAGTAGCGTTCTGACCATAAAAAAACCTAACTCGTTAAAGTTAGGTTTTCAATTTATTTAGATTCTTAGTCTCGCAACACGGGGTACTTTCAAAGACCCTATATTTTCATTTCAGTAATCCTCTTAATGACATGACATTTTAATTATTCAAGGCTTCCGCTTTATTTGATCATTTGACTTACGTCTAATTGTTCAAGGCTTCCGCTTTATTTGATCATTTGACTTACGTCTAATTGTTCAAGGCTTCCGCTCCTCCAACAATTTCAAGGATCTCATTGGTAATAGATGCTTGTCGTGCTTTGTTATACGTTAATTTCAATTGGTCTCTAAGCTCTGTCGCGTTATCTGTTGCCTTATGCATTGCTGTCATACGTGCACCGTGCTCAGAAGCAAAACTATCTCGAATAGACTTGTATAATTGTGTTTTTAATGACTTCGGAATTAATTGCTCAACGATTTCTATTTTTGAAGGCTCAAAGATATAATCTGTATTCACATTTGCTTCTCCTTCCATCGGAACAATTGGTAAAAATTGCTCAGTCATCACAATTTGAGTTGCAGCATTTTTAAACTTGTTATAGACAACTTCAATTTTATCAAAGTCACCATCAACAAACTTTTCCATTAGCATTTCAGCGATTTCAGCAACATTATCAAAAGTTAAATCATCAAAAACATCACTTTTATTAGCGATAACATTATTGTTTTTCTTAAACGCATCGTTTCCTTTTTTACCAATAGCTAAGTAAGACACTTCTTGGTTTGCGTATTTTTCAGTGGCAAGATTTGTAACCGCTTTAATAATATTGGAGTTAAAAGCACCTGCAAGACCTCTATTAGAGGTAATCACTACAAGTAACACCTTTTTAACGTCACGTTGATTAGCAAATTTACTGCCCGAATCACCATCTAAAGTTGCACTCAAACTTTGTAAAAGCTCAGTCAACTTATCAGAATAGGGACGCATTGCAGTAATGGCATCTTGAGCTTTCTTCAATTTTGCAGCCGATACCATTTTCATGGCACTAGTAATCTGCATCGTTGACGATACTGAAGATATTCTGTTACGTATTTCTTTTAAATTTGCCATATTTCAAAATATGAAAATATTCCTGTTCCTATAAAAGAACAGGAATGTTAATTATGCTCTATACTTTCCTGATAAATCTTTAGCTACAGATGTTAATACATCAATAACCTCATCAGTTAATTTACCTGCTTTTAACGTACTTAATACGTCAGAATGCTTTGCTTTTAAGAATTCAAGGTAATCTCTTTCAAATTCTTTAATCTTATTTACAGGAACATCTCTTAATAAGTTTTTAGATCCAGCGTAAATAATAGCCACTTGATCTTCAACAGTAAACGGATCATTTTGAGCTTGCTTTAAGATCTCAACGTTACGTTTTCCTTTTTCAATCACGTTTAATGTTACAGCATCTAAATCTGAACCAAACTTAGCAAACGCTTCTAATTCACGATACTGAGCTTGATCTAATTTTAATGTACCTGCTACTTTTTTCATCGATTTAATTTGTGCATTACCACCAACACGAGATACTGAAATACCTACGTTAATTGCTGGACGTACACCAGAGTTAAATAAATCTCCATCTAAGAAAATCTGTCCATCAGTAATCGAAATTACGTTTGTTGGAATATATGCAGAAACGTCACCTGCTTGAGTTTCAATAATTGGCAATGCTGTTAAAGAACCTCCACCTTTTACTAGTGGTCTTAATGACTCTGGAAGGTCATTCATTTCTTTAGCAATTGCATCATCATTTATGATTTTTGCAGAACGCTCTAATAATCTTGAGTGTAAGTAGAAAACATCACCAGGATACGCCTCACGTCCTGGAGGACGACGTAATAATAATGATACTTCACGATATGCTACAGCTTGTTTTGATAAATCATCAAATACAATTAAAGCTGGACGACCAGTATCTCTAAAGTACTCTCCAATAGATGCTCCTGTAAAAGGTGCATAAACTTGCATTGCTGCAGGATCTGATGCATTTGCAGCTACTATAGTTGTATATGCTAAAGCTCCTTTTTCTTCAAGGGTCTTAGCAATTAAAGCTACCGTAGATGCTTTTTGACCTACTGCAACATATATACAATATACAGGATTTCCTGCATCGTAAAATTCTTTTTGATTTAAGATCGCATCGATACAAACAGCTGTTTTACCAGTTTGTCTGTCACCAATAACCAACTCACGTTGACCTCTACCAACTGGAATCATAGCATCAATAGCTTTAATTCCTGTTTGTAATGGTTCAGTTACTGGTTCACGATAAATAACACCAGGAGCTTTACGCTCTAAAGGCATTTCGTAAGTTTCTCCAGCAATTGGTCCTTTACCATCAATTGGATTTCCTAAAGTATCAACAACACGTCCAACAATACCTTCACCTACATTAATAGATGCGATACGAGACGTACGTTTTACTGTAGACCCTTCTTTCACTCCTACTGAAGCTCCTAATAGTACAATACCGACATTATCTTCTTCAAGGTTAAGTACGATACCTTCTAATCCGCCATCAAATTCTACTAACTCACCATATTGTGCGTTAGCTAATCCGTAAGCACGTACAATACCATCACCTACTGTTAATACTGTTCCAACTTCATCTAATGAGGCTCCTGCTTCAAAACCTGAAAGTTGTTGTTTTAAGATTGCTGATATTTCAGCTGGTTTTACTTCTGCCATCTTTATTTAGATATTAGACGTTATTCGCTCAATGACCGAATAACATTTAGTTTAATGTAAATTCTCTTTTTAATTTATTCAATTGGTTAGCAATACTTGCATTGTATTGGATGTCACCAACACGCAAAATGAAACCACCTAAGATGCTTTCATCCACTGTATTATTTATCTCAATTTTATCTGCACTTGTTAATTCTTTTACTTTAGCAAGCACTTTATTTTTTAAATCATCTGTTAAAGGCACAGCTGTAGTAACTTCTGCTACTTCAATATTTTGAGACTTTTCAAACAATTCAACATATTTTGAAGCAATTTCGCCAAGGATATCTATTCGCTTATTCTTAACCAACACATCCAACAAATTCGAAAACATTGGATTTGCCTTAGGAAACACTTTTAACAACGCTTCTTTTTTATCCGAAGACTTAACAACTGCACTTTGAAGCATGTTTTTTAAGTCTTGACTTTCAGTTACAGAATTAGCAATTAGTAGCATATCCTCATTGACTGCTTGTGCAGACTTTTGAGACTGTGCCAAATCTAAAACTGCTTTCGCATAACGTATTGCTGCTCTTGTTCCTGCCATGATACTAGTTTAGTTTTGCTTCACCTAACATAGATTCAACCAATTTCAATTGTTTGTCTTTGTCAGATAATTCTTGACGTACTACTTTCTCCGCAATTTCTACAGATAAGTTAGCAACTTGAGCTTTAAGGTCTGAAATTGCAGCTTGCTTTTCACTCACAATTGCAGCTTGAGCTTGCTCGATAATTTTATTTGCTTGATTAGAAGCTTCGCCTTTAGCGTCTTCAATCATTTTGTTTTTAAGCTCACGCGCTTCTTTAAGCATTGCTTCACGCTCTAAACGTGCTTCTTGTAATAACTTTTGGTTATCCGCTTGAAGGTTTTGCATTTCCATTTTAGCTTTTTCAGCTGATTCTAATGCGTTTTTGATTCCTTCTTCTCTTTCGTTAACAGCGCTCAACATTGGTTTCCATGCATACTTCTTCAAAAGAAGTAATAACAACACAAATAACAATGTTTGCCAAAAAAATAGACCTATTGAAAAATCTTCTAATAAATTCATAATATATAAATGTTATATCAATTTAATTTTTAATTAAAGCAACCTTGCAACCAACCGTTACAAGGCTACTTCTTTTGGTCTTTAGCTTACTGCGAATAACGCAGCAAATCCAATACCTTCAATTAAAGCTGCTGCAATAAGCATAGCTGTTTGGATCTTTCCGTAAGATTCTGGTTGACGAGCGATCGCTTCCATAGCAGAACCACCAATTTTACCAATACCAATACCAACTCCAATTACAACTAAACCTGCACCTACCATTACTGGGATTTCCATAATAAATATATTTAAAAATTAAACACTCAAATTAAATACGATTACAAATGTTGTACCTCACCATCATGATCTTCTGCATGGTCGTGAGTTTCTGCGGCAAAACCAAAGTAAAGCGCAGATAACATTGTAAAAATATATGCTTGTAGCAATGCTACTAATATTTCAATAAGCGAAATTGCGAAAGCCAAACCAAATGATAATGGGCTTCCTAACCAACTTTTGAAAATAAACATCAAACCAATTAAACTCATTAATACAATATGTCCTGCTTGCATGTTAGCATAAAGACGTATCAGTAATGAAAAAGGTTTGATAAAAATCCCTAAAACTTCGATAGGAATTAATATGACGTATAAAGGAATTTTAGCATACCAAGGCATAGAATCTCCTAATGGATCAAAAATATGCTTCCAATAATCACTAGTTCCTGTTAAATTTGTAAGTAAGAACGTTAATATCGCCAAAGACGCAGTCACAGCTAAATTACCTGTAACATTTACTCCTAATGGTGTTAAACCAAACATGTTTAAAAACCAAATGAAGAAAAATACCGTTAATAAAAATGGCATGTACTTCATGTGTTTTTTCTCTCCAATATTTGGAATTGCAATATCATCTCTAATATAAAGTACGATTGGCTCGAAGAAACGTCCAACACCTTTTGCTATACCACCGTTGTTGGCATAAGATCGCGCTAAACCTCTAAATAAGAAGAACATTAACAACCCTGTAATGATAATCATCACTACACTTTTAGTAATTGAAAAATCTAAAGGCTTAACGTTTGTTGGATGGTGCTCCTCATCATAATTGATAGTTCCAGCAGCATCTGTCTTGTATATTTTACTGTGGTATAACTTGTAGTAATCTCCACCAGCTTCAGCAATTGTTTCACCATGGTGAAATTTTGAAGACGAAAACACTTTTAAACCATTATCCCAAAGAATAACAGGTAAAGGTGCTCCAATATATTTGTGCTCTCCAGCATCATTTGTGTACGAGAACAAGCTAAAATCATAAGAGTCCTTCAAGTGATGTTGAATATACTCTTTAATTTCGCTTTTTTTATCTCCTTTTCCAGTCTCCTCACTAGCAAATGCTGTGAAGGATACTAAAAGTAATAATAATGTAATTGTCTTAACAGTTATTTTTGTTCGCATATCACTTCAATAATAGTGGCTTAAAAATCGCTGCAAAGGTATGGTTTTCTATTAAAAACAAAAACTATTTTAAACTTTATTTCAAAGGACAAAATTCTTTGTAGAAAAAGGGGTTTTTAATCCAGTTTATTTAACCATTTCGCTAAGCTTGAAGTTTCAACAACTAGGCACAAAAGATAAGGGACAAAAAATGCTGCAAACTCAAGTTTTGATATAGATCCGTCTGCTTTATAGGAGCCATAAAAGAACACAAAAAACATGACGAACTTTAATAAACTTCCAGCAATGAATAGGAACCCAAGTTGTTCTTTATACTTTTCTTTCATTTTGAGAAGAAATGCAACGATCAAAATTGCTAGAACTCCATTTGCGATGTAAGCTAGAATAATTTTATTTTCAAAAAGTGGAAATTCTAAAAAATGCAAGGTCATCATGTGAATACCAAAAGCAAGGGTTAGAATTAAAATAAGTTTTGATGAAAACTTAAGCAGAGAAGGATTCATTTATTTATGAAATCTGTTGAGTTGTTTAACGACAATAAAGAGTGATGCTGCGACACCAAATAGTGTACAAAAAATGATATATAGTTTCTCGCCGTCGTTATAAGTCGTGTCTAACCACTTACCTAACATGACAAAACCGTATATAATGGCTCCCATTTCGAAACCAATACCTGAGAGTATGGCTACGTTTTTAAGCTGTTTGCCCTTTTTCTGGGTTTGGTCGTTGTGTTCTTTGGATGGTTGTTTGTTGTCCTGTTGCTCCATTACCACTAGTTGTTTCTTTTAAAGAACCCTTCATTGAGCAGGTTGCATTAAATGTTGCTCCAGGTTCTACAGCTAATTTAGAAACGAAAACTTCGCCTTCAACATGCGCTGTAGATTTTAATGATAAGGTGTCTGATAACATTAATTTACCAGAAAACTTGCCTTCAATATCGGCATTTGCACTTTTTAAAGTTCCGTTAATAATTCCTGTTTTACCAACAACAACCTTTCCAGGTGTTTTGATATTTCCTTGAATTGAGCCTTCAATTCGGAAATCACCATCGCTAATGATATCACCTGTAATTACAGTTCCTTTAGCGATTGTATTTTGCTGTGAAATTGTTTCTGAAGCCATACGTCCTGTTTTTTTGTCTGAAAACATAGGTCTAAATTTATTGAGATTCTAAGTATTCGGTTAAGTTTTTGTGTCGTTGTACAATTTCGTAGTTAGGCGAAGAAATTGAATAATAATTTCGGTCAATTTTGTTTTTGTTTTCTTTTAATATTTCGGCAAAACCCGACGCTCCTTGTACACTTTTCAATCCATGAACCACTACAAAGGTAGTGTTTGTATCATAAACATCAATAGATGTACTCAAGCTAAAATAATTGACTTTTGAAACGGCAGCATCTAATTCTTTTACAAATGCTTCAATTTGATCCTTTTCGTCATTATTAAAAGGGTACAGCACATTAAAATGTTTAACGTCATCATCACTCACAAAGTCCTTTTTAGCTAGAACAGGAATAACCTCCGTCATAATCTCTTGTGCTTTTTTTCCTTCTTCGGAATTTGGATAGGTCAACGCAATGTAGTTAACGCCTTTTTTATAAGCCTCAAATCCGTTTAATCGTCCATTAGCAGACGCCTTTAAAATTTCGAATTTAGGCACTATTGGATCACCTTCAAATTGCGTAATATAGGCATCTGATTGCTGAATAACCTGCGCGTATTCCTGATTACCAAACTGCCTAAACAAACCTTCATATAAACTTTCTGGACTATTCTCGTCCTTGGCGAGTTCTGATTTAGGATTCAACAAAATTTGTGCATAACGTGATTCTGAATGATTCGCAATAATATCATCCTTCATGGCATTTGCCTTTGAAGTTAATCCCAACTCTAAATAAATCTTATACAAATTATATTTGGATGGTAAAATCAAACGATCTTCAGGATTATTTTGAAGTAAGGTTTCTAGTTTCGCTTCTGCCAGTTTATATTCTTTAAATTTTTCTTTGTAAATAACACCTAATTGATAATATGCAAAGTTGCGGTCTTTAGCTATGCTGTCAATTACTTTTTGATCTGATGGGATTTTGGATATATAAAACTCAGGATCAAAACGCTCTTCATCAGAAGCGTTTGCAGCCACATCATTGGCTTCTAATGTGTTTGATGTAAAACCTTTAGTATCAGATAACCTCCAGTTATCTTTCAACTCCCTGTCTCCCCAAATTTTCACGAATTCGTTTTTTCCATAAGCCACTGTCGTTTGGTTATAGAAATAGAATGAAGCTTCTCCTGCTTTTGCATTTGGATCGGCTCGTTTAGATTTCCCCATTGCCGTACTCCCTAATTGTTGTAAACCAGAATTTGAAGACTTACGACGTTCTTCAGCTTCAGCTTCTTCTTTTTCAACCTCATCCTGAACTCTTAATTCATCGGTATAGGTTTTAAAATAGGCTAGTTTTTCGGTTTCAGAAAGGTTTACCAATCTCAAAATACTATCATTTACCTGAGCGATATCTTCATAATAGATAACATCTTCAAGGTTTTCTCTTTTGCGCTTGACTAAACGATATGGCTTTGAGTTAAGCTTCATATTAGTCATTGTGCTATCATAATATGCTCCAGCAGTTTTATATTCAGCTTCATCAAAACTCATATCTCCTAGGGTAGCGTAATCTTTGGCATTCAATTCCTTATCTCCTAAATTGGTGCGTAAGGACTTATTGTAATATGCAACGGCTAATGAATCTCTTTTATTTGCTCTATGAAATTCAGCAATACGATAATAAACTTTATCTAAAAACGGACGATTTTCGCGATCTTCTTCCAAATCGGTTAAATACTCCAAGAATTCAACTTGGTTTCCGGTTTCCATGTCAAAATTATTAGACTTTGCTAAATGCGCATTAATATAATATGGACGTGGAATTTTTCGATGCATATCTATCACTTTATCAAAAGCGATATTTGCACTATCTTTTTCTTCAAATTCATTGTATAGTTGACCGATGATAAAGTTAAAACGTGCTTTTTCTTTATTCTTTTTAGTAAAATCGGCAGCGATTGACAATTGAGTTAATGCGCTGTCTTTAGCCTTGATATTGAGGTAGGCTTGTGCTAACATAGAGGATGCGTCGGCCATATCTTGATCTTCGAGTTCTTCTTGTTCTATTAAAGTTTTGAGGTTTCTAATTGCCAGCTCATTGTTTTCTAGTCGGATATTAGTTTTTTCTCTCCAAACTTTTGCTGTATTAATCTTGTCACTTGCTGGATATTTGTACAGAATATAATTGAATGCTTCTAAAGCTGGTATAAATCGTTGATCGAAATAACGGGCTTGTCCTAATAATAAATAGGCTTCATCAATTTGTGGGTTGTACTCTTTCCCTTTAATATTCATTCCATGTTTTTGTACGGCTTTGATTGCTTTTTCTTCGGCACGTTCAAAATCTTGGTTTTTAGATTGTCCAGGTAAAATGATTTCTTCTGTCACTTGCATTCGTTCTATTGGTAACATTTCCCAATAGTTATCTGTGGCAGCATCATCAACTGTTTCTCTACCTTTTTCTAATGCAATATGTCCGTTGTAGAGTACATTGTATTTGGTCCCTAACGCATGAAAGTTTCGATTAACAAACGTGTCTTTTTTACGCGAGCAGCTTGTGATTAAAAGCATCACGCAAAGGACTGATATAAAGACTTTAAAAGGTGTATTCAAAAGGTTTAGTTTTTTGTAAATACTATAACTAAAATCGACCGCATATATTATGCAGTGCTGTAAAAATAAACATCTTTTTGAATTATCGGTATGATGTGGAGTTGTTTTTTGTTGAGTTGCGCTTACTCATATGGGTTTTTCTCGCTAAGGCGCAGAGACGCAGAGCTTATGCTTAAGGTTTGGTTCGGAGTTCACTTTTACAGCTCCACAACAAACAACTTCATCTTTACTCCTCTACGCTTCTACATCCTCGTTTCCTGTAAAATGTAACTCTAGTTCTTTTAAGGTTGCTTCATTAGTTGCTAAATCTTTGACTACTTCGCCTTTTTCTAAAACGACGATACGTTCGCAAACATCAGTGACGTGCATCAAATCGTGACTTGATACTAAAACGGTAACACCTTGTTTTTCGGCTAAATCTTTAATGATGCCCTTTAAACGTATTTGTGTTGTTGGATCTAGGTTTGCAAAAGGTTCATCCAGAATAATCACCTCTGGATTACCAATTAATGCTGCGACGATTCCTGCTTTTTTCTGGTTACCCTTACTAAGGTCACGTAAGTATTTTTTTTGACCTAAAATTTCGTCATGAAAAAAGTCTTTAAATTGTGATACAAGCGCATCAACATCTGCTGAATTTTGTCCGCGAAGTTCACCGATAAAATAGAAATATTCTTCAGGTGTTAAATAGCCAATTAAAAAACTTTCGTCAATAAAAGCTGATGTAAATGGTTTCCAGTCTTCACTTTCGTGTACCATAATATCATTACTTTTAATATGACCTGAACTTGGTTTTATTAAATCTAAAAGCAAACTGAAATAAGTTGTTTTACCTGCTCCATTATTGCCAACAAGACCAAAGCTTTGTCCTTTTGGGATGTCTAGATTTTCTATTTTTAAAACGGTTTTATTTCCGTAAGATTTTGAAAGGTTATGAGTTGCTATCATGAAATATGTGGTTTAATCTTGACTAAAAGCGTCAATCATTTTATATTTTGAATCTAAATATTTTTTTGTGATGAATGTCATCAATTTTTGGTGCAGAACAATGCCAGTAATACCTAAAACGGTAAGGACAACGCAACCAATTTCGAAACCAGCAACAAGGTAGGTAACTCCGAAAATCGCCAAAGGTAAAATCATTAATGGAATACCAATAATCCACTGTACTGCTCCTGTTCCTTGATAATTAAATGCTGCACGTTGGTTGAGATCTATTTTTTTTCGATTAAATGAACCACCATATAAAATGACATGCGTGTTCACTCCGATATTATAGACTGCGGCTGCAAAATGTGCGAGAAGAATTTTCCATCCAAAATACACATAAGGAATGCTCAATACAAAGAGAATAATGACGCTCATGGTCATAAGTACCCATTTTGATTTTAAATATTGCTCGTATTTGATATTTTGACTCATCAACATTTTATAGTAACCACTATCCCAAGCTGGAATAAACTGACCAAAATTGATTAAGAAAATACCGGTTACGAAAATCCCAATAAAGGCAAAAAACCATGGCATGTTAGCGTACATAGGCTGAGGATAAAAGAACAAACCATATAACAATCCTAAAAGCAACATCCATACTGTAGACTTAGAGCGCTTGTTTCTCCATAATAATTTTAAATCAAGTTGCATAAATGGTGCGATATCTCCAAAACGTTTGGTCCATTCCATTGATGATGCATTCACAACAGCCACTTTCGATTTTAACGAACTATCGAGATAGAGTTTAGACTTCAGTTGTTTAAAGTTTGTCATATACAACCCAACAAGCATCAAAATTGGCACTGCAATAAAAATCGGGTTGTTGTAAATGGCAGTAAATCCTTGTGCAATCAAATCTGAAAACGAAATAATATTAAAATAATTTAAAGCGAAGACACTTCCTGCAAAAAGAATCATTGGAAGAAAGGACAGCTCAGTTTCCGAAGAAAAGCTCTCAATAATAAAATTAAGGTAATTAACAACTAAGGTCACCACCATAATTGCTAAAAACCAAATTAATACCGAAAGCGTTGGGTATCCATTAAGAAGTAACATAATACTAAATGGCACAAATGCGAATAACGGTAGAATATTAAAAAATGAAACAGCCGATTTCCGAAGTACAAAATGTACAACTTTATTACGCTTTACAGGTAAAGGTAATAATGGTTTTACAGACATTACGGGTAATTTTTGAAAGAAGAAACGCAATACCATATCACCTAAAAAGTAGAAAAACAAGTAAGTGTTTACAATCGCAAAAGGATCTTGATCTGGAAATACTTCTTTAAGTAATGGATATAAAGCCACACCCATTAGTAAAAACATACCAATAAAATAAAGTGCAAAAAACACCATTAAGATATTAAGAGCTACACTTTTTCCAAAACTTGCTGAACGAAAAAACTGTTTCCATTCAAGATTCAAAAAATGTTTTAATTTCATAAGATTTTGATTGGTTAATTGGTTCTAAACTATTTTTGAGCTATCTAAAATGTTAGTACTCTTAAATTTGTTTTTGTTACAAAGTAAATTCTGGATAGGTTTCTTTTAATAAGGTTTCTGCTTTATTGGGAAGCAACTGAAAGCTTATATAAACCATAATACTAACCATTGTAAAAACCAGAGCGGAAATTATAATAAACCACTGATTATCAAATAGTTTTTCAGAAAAATTAGTAACGGTATACACTTGTGACAATAGAATTAAACTGATACCTCCTGCTTGTTTAAATATAATTTCTTCAAGCAGCCATTTTTTATCAGATATTTCTTTTCGCCTTCTAAATTGCCTGTTCAACTTCGCCGTCATAATAATCACCCAAACAATCAGAATGGCATAAAATGCAACAAATAAATAATCTGAAATGCGTAAAGAAAAGGCCATATAAAACAGTAAGAATATAACTACGGTAGTCACAATTTTAGGTATTGTCAACCATAATTTGAACTCTTTCCATAAATACTTTAAATACCGCTTATTCATTGCTTTTTGGCGTTTTTCAACAACTTCCATAAAACCATAAATACCGAATTTTTCAAACGAAATACCTCTTGCTTGCTCAAACGAAAGGTGAGGTTGCTCTTGCCAAATGGCTTCAATGTCATTAGCGAGGTGATCAACTAATTCGGTTTGTAAATCATAATGCTCCACAAAATGTTTTCTTGTAAACGCATAGAGATCTTGTATTTGGTCTTTATTTAATATCATAGTCATTATCACACAAATTTATAATCGCTTTTATATTGTCTAATAATAGAAATACTAAGTTGAACTAAGACGATACTTAATGTTGTAATTAAAGCTACAATTGCAGCAACAACGAGATAGCCTTCATTTGTATTGATATAGCTTCTTAAGATGATTCTTGCCAGATTAAAAAACTGAAAAAATATCATATAAATAAAAGCTAGTCGCTCAATCCCTGAAAAACGAGATAGTTTAAACACTTTAAGAGCGACGGTATATACAATACAAAATGGTACAATTGACAACATTGGAAACCACATTATAAATGGTTTCAGTTGGTCAATATTGAAATATGTTAATGACTTAAAACTAACTACAAAAACTAAAATAAATATAAGTAGAGTCGGGAGTTTTATCAAACGTAATCCCAAACGTTTAAGAATAGTTTTATCTGCGCTTTTAATGAATTGTTTGTTGTTATTTATCAAGTTGGCTTTATGTTCAACCATAAAATCTTTAAAAATGCTATAAAAACCACGATGATCTCCAGATTGCATTTTCGCCTCTATTGCGGAGGCTACATGATCAGTAATTTCCATTCTAATATCTGCATAAAGCACATCAGAATGTTCTAAATAATTATCAATAAATTGTAAATCTTGTGCGGTTAATGTATTCATTACTCTAAGCTAAATTTAGGGCTTACTAAAGCTTGCATCGTTTTAATATAATTCTCTAATTCGGTGAGTTTATTTACGGTTTCCTTATTTCCTTTTTCGGTGAGTTTATAATATTTACGCAATCTATTATCAACTTTTTTAACCTCAACATCCAGCAAACCATCTGCTTCTAATTTATGTAACGCCGGATATAAGGCACCTTCGGTTATATTCAATTCACCTTTGGTCAACGCTTTGACTTTTTGAGTGATTTCATAACCATACATTTTTTCGCTTTCGTTTAAAAGCTTTAAAATAATAGTGACCAGACTTCCTTTATATAACTTTGAATTTGCCATAACACGAATATACATAAAATTCTTATGCATATAACTTTTATGTATTAATTTTTTGTCTAAATAAATGGCAAAATGCTCTGGCTTCTTTATTTTTACAAAAAAATATATTTATGTCACAATTTCATAAACTCTCTATAAAAACGGTAACTAAAGAAACCGAAAAAGCAGTCATCATTAGTTTTGATGTTCCTCGAACTTTAGAAGATACATTTCAATTTCAAGCAGGACAATACATCACATTAAAAACGAACATTAATGGCAACGACGTAAGACGTGATTATTCGTTATGCTCATCACCAAAAAGCGGTGAACTTAAAGTTGCTGTAAAAGAAGTTGAAGATGGCACGTTTTCGGCGTTTGCCAATAAATCATTACATGCTGGTGATGTTATAGAAGTTGCACCACCAAAAGGACGTTTTGTGTTTGAGCCCAACGATAGTAAAACGAAAAATATTGCTGCCTTTGCTGCAGGAAGCGGGATTACTCCAGTGCTGAGCATCATAAAGTGTGCTTTAGAAGAGGAAGTACAAAGTAAAATTATTTTGGTTTACGGAAACAAAACGACCAAAGACACCATGTTTTTAAACGAGCTCTTAGCGCTTCAACATGAATACAAAGATCGTTTCTCAATACAGTTTGTGTTTAGTCAAGTAGATGAAGACAATGCTATTTTTGGTCGTATTGAAAAAAGCACCGTGAACTATGTAATGAAAAATAAACATAAACATATAGATGTTGATGCCTTTTACCTATGCGGACCAGAAGCGATGATTCATACTGTGAAAGATGTTTTAACCGAGCATGATATTGCTGAGGATAGAATTCACTTTGAATTATTTAAAGCCGCTAAACCAGCTGCTATTGATGACGGTGCAGTGCCTAGCGGAAAAACAAAAATAACAGTTATTGTAGATGACGAAGAAGCAACCTTTGAAATGTCTCAAAAACAAACCATTTTAGAAGCGGCTCTTGATGAAGATATCGATGCACCATATTCCTGTCAAGGTGGAATTTGTAGCAGCTGTATCGCAAAGATTACTGAAGGAAAAGCAACGATGAGGCAAAACAACATTTTAACTGATGGAGAACTCGCAGAAGGACTGGTTTTAACCTGTCAAGCACAACCTACAACTCCAACAATTTCAGTAAATTATGATGATGTTTAATACACACATCAACTGATTATTATGCCTTTAATCTCTAAAAAAAAGAACTTTATCGAAAATTTCAGAGATATTCTTAACGGCCAATTTTAATCAAAATATATTCGTAAGGATTAGAATTTAATGTTAGGGATTATCTATAAAGTTCTATGAATTGCCTCATTCTTCGGGAATGAGGCTTTTTCATTCTAAACTTGTTGTAATTTTTGTGATGACCTGTTCAGGAGCAATAGATCGCATTGCCTTTTCGTAACCTTCTGGAAATTTATTTCCATATACAGAAGTTGGTATTTTAGAAAATCGAGTTCTGTCTGCTAAAATTGCTGAATCCATGGTGTGATTGAACGGTAAAAACCCTGCATAAGGATGTGTGACTCCCCAAATTGTTAATACTTTGACACCTAACATAGCTGCCAAGTGCGCATTCCCAGAATCCATAGAAACCATCAGGTCTAAGTTTGAAATGATATCCAGCTCTTCGGCTAGAGTGAATTGACCAGCTAAATTAATGACGTTCTCAAATCGACTTGAAATACTATTTAGAATTTTAGACTCCTCATTTCCGGCTCCAAATAAAATTATTTTATGTGTTTTTGAAAGCGTCTCTATAGCGGTTTCCATGAGGTCTATGGGATATATTTTTCCTTCAAAAGCAGCAAAAGGTGCCATACCAATCCATCTTTTAGTATCCTTACCAACGACATCAAGGTATTTGGCGCTTAAGTTTTTCTTCTTCGGAAAAACAGGATTGTGTAAATCAACTTTATAGCCTAGGTTTTCAAAAACGTCTGCATAACGTTGGTGTGTACTTTTTAGTTGCTGAAAGGAATGACCAGAAACCAAAGCCTTTTTTTCTGCTCTCCCTTTATCAATTTGTATCCATTGCCTTCCGAAGAAAAAGAATTTTAAAATTTTACTACGCAACACATTATGTAAGTCTGCGACAGCAGTTATGTTTAGTTTTTTTAATTCTTTTGACAATTTAAAAAGTCCGAAAATGCCCTTATGCTCACCCTGAACATCTGCTGTATAAACAGTTACATTCGGTAAATCTTTAAATAATGGTGTGAAAAATTGACGTGTTAAAACCGTTAGTTTTACGTCTGGATATTGTTGTGTAAAAGCACGCAACACAGGAACAGTCATCGCAACGTCACCCATTGCTGAGAGCCGAATTACTAGGATGTGTTTTGGTTTTGGCATGTTGTATTAACCCTTCTGATTTTTTAATAAAAAGAAGAAGGGTCTAAATCGTGATATTTATTACTTCTGCGAACGCAACACAGGATTTAGCTCATCGTCATTATACATTTTCATTTGCTTATACACTTTCATGTACTTGTCTCCTTTGCTAATATCTTGCAAAAGTGTATCAATTGCGGTTGACAAATCTACCCGTTGTTCTAATAAAATATTCAACTTTACTTGGCACGCATCTCTATGAGATTGAGAAGCATCATTACGAGTCGCCTCTTCATTCATATGATACACCTTTAAAGCTAAAATTGAGAGTCTATCTACTCCCCAAGCAGGACTTTCGGTATTAATTGTTGCGTCTGATTTTACTGTAACATCTTTATATTTTTCAAGAAAATAACTGTCAATATACTCTACCATATCAGTTCTGTCTTGGTTAGATGCATCAATTTGTCGCTTCAATTTTAAGGCAGCAACTGGATCTATTTGAGGGTCACGAATAATATCTTCATAATGCCATTGCACAGTGTCAATCCAACATTTTCGGTATAACAGATGCTCAAGTAAATTAGCATCTTTACCATAACTATTTATGAATGGTTGATCTACAGTGTTAATAACATGGTATGTATTTATAACATCCTGAAATATTTTATTGGCTTTTTCTGAAAACATGTCTTAAAATTTAGTGATACAAATATATGTAATTCTTAACTTTACGTCTCCACAAAAGACAAAAGCTATGCACATTCATAATTTATCTAAAAACAATTCAATATTAAACGCCTTTATTGCTGAACTTAGAGATGTTAATATCCAAAATGACCGCATGCGATTTAGAAGAAATATTGAGCGTATTGGCGAGGTTTTAGGTTATGAAATGAGCAAAACACTTGAATATACTACTAAAGCTATTGAAACACCTCTAGGAGAAAGCCTCACAAACATATACCAAAACGACATCGTATTATGCTCAATTTTACGAGCAGGAGTGCCACTTCATAATGGATTGCTTAATTATTTTGACGATGCTGAAAATGCCTTTATTTCGGCTTACAGACATCACAAGCACAATCCTGAAACTTTTGAAATCATCGTAGAGTATTTAGCATGTCCAAGTTTGGAAGGCAAAACACTAATTCTTGCTGATCCTATGTTAGCCACAGGACAATCAATGGTAGCTACTTTTGAAGCTCTAAAACCTTTTGGAACTCCAAAAAACATTCATCTCGTAAGTGTTATTGGCGCTCAAGATGGTGTTGATTTTGTAAATAATCACTTCAGAAAAGACACCCATTTGTGGATTGCTGCTATTGATAAAACCTTAAGCGATAAAGGTTATATTGTTCCTGGTCTTGGGGATGCTGGTGATTTAGCTTTCGGAAAAAAATTACAACAATAACATGGCGATTGGTGTAACAATCAGTACCCAAAGTAAGGTTTCTTTAAACCATGTTTCAGTAATAACTTCGAGATAATTGGTTATGATAATGGACAATGGCGCGAAAAGGAAAATGAATTCACTTCCATTTTTTGAAGGAGCAACTGCTAAAATAACCAGTCCTAAAATTACGGCGAGCACAATAAGTTTAAATGAAGGTCTATAACTTTTCATTTGAGATCTGATGTTTTTTATATAATAAAACAAAGCCCAAAGCCCAAAAGACAGCAATAGTGTTGAACCAATAATGATTTGTTTAGAGTTTAGCGCACTATAATCAAGACTGTAATCAAATAAGTTACTGGCAAAATTGAGTATATCAATATCTTTTAGAATTAAATATGAGGATAAAATTATAGCAACAGCTACAATACCAATAATTGGAATGATATAATTTTTTACATCTGTAATTGCATAGATGAGTAATGCTGCAAAAACGAGTATAAAAAATACTGATGACCAGAAATAAAATAAGGTGGCGAGTGAAAGCCAAAATGACGCATCAAACAGCTTTTTCTTGATGTCTTTTTGAGTTCTCAAGCTTATAAGGCGACGTAAAGCCAATAAGATAAAAAAGTTAGCAAAAACAGTTCGTGAATTCAATATTGTTTGCGGCAATATGGCAAAGAATAGAACAAACAGAAGAATATTATAACTGTTTTTTTTTGTCAAACTATTTCGTGACACAAAAAAATCAAAGACAAAAACAGATAATAAACATACAAAATACATCCCTATTTGATTTGCGATGTTTACAGCATCAAAGTTGTCTGTTAATATCTTAAACTTGTTCAGTACAAAAACTAGAAGCAACAATAAACCTACTACAATAAGATGAATCGGTTTTGATTTGCTAAAAAAATTTGAAATCATTGATATAGTTTAAGAAATTGAGATTAAAATAAAAAAAATATGTAATTTTGCACTGTAAATATATGATTATACCCTTGAAGCTCATTAAGAGTTTCTAAAAAACATCTATATAATGAAAGACTTTTTCCTAGGCATACAAGATTTATTTGTTAACGTTTTATTTGCACCTTTTGACGCACTGAGAGCTTTAGAGTTAGACAACTGGTGGATGGCAAACCTATTATCATGGGTTTTTGTCATTATTGGTATGGTTGCCTTTGTTTATTGGATGCTACAATTAAAAGCACATGCGGCAAATAATGAAGAGGACAAAAGTATTACCTCTCATTCATACTTATAAATCGAAACCAATATCTTTTCGATAATTGATCTTATCAAAATGTAGTTTAGCTATATTTTGATAAGATTTTTTTATGGCCTCTTGGTAAGTGTTTCCGTATGATGTAATCGCCATAACGCGTCCTCCCGATGTCACAATTTTTCCGTCTTTTATAGTTGCTCCTGCATGAAAAGCTATGGAGCCCTCGATCTTTTCAAGACCTGTAATTTCCTTTCCTTTCTCGTAAGCCTCAGGATAACCACCAGATACTAACATGACTGTTGTTGCTGCACGTTCATCAATTTCAATCTTAATTTCATTTAATTTTTCTTCAGAAATCGCCTTGAAAATTTCAACTAAATCGGTTTTAAGTCTTGGTAGCACTACTTCTGTTTCTGGATCACCCATTCTAACATTATACTCGATAACTTTTGGGTCATCTCCTACTTTTATTATCCCTATAAAAACAAAACCTTTGTATGGTAAATTATCTTTTTGGAGCCCATTGATTGTTGGTTTAACGATACGTTCTTCAATTTTATTGAGAAACTCTTCCGTTGCAAAAGGCACAGGAGAAACTGCTCCCATTCCTCCAGTATTTAAACCAGTATCACCTTCTCCAATACGTTTGTAATCTTTAGCTGTTGGAAGAATCTTATAGTTTTTCCCGTCGGTTAATACAAAACAGCTTAATTCTATTCCGTCTAAAAATTCTTCAATAACAACTTTTGAACTCGCCTGCCCAAACTTAGCATCAACAAGCATGCTTTTGAGTTCGGTTTTTGCTTCGGCTAAATCATTAAGAATCAACACCCCTTTTCCTGCCGCTAATCCGTCTGCTTTTAACACATAAGGAGGATTTAAGGTTTCTAAAAACTTATAGCCTTCTTCTACCGTATTTGCATTAAAACTTTGGTAAGCTGCTGTTGGAATATGATGTCTGTATAAAAACTCCTTAGCAAATTCTTTACTGCCTTCAAGTTCTGCAGCCGCTTTCTGTGGACCAATAACGGCAACATGTTTTAGCTGGTCATCATTTAAAAAGAAATCATGAATACCTTGAACCAAAGGATCTTCAGGTCCCACGACTACCATATCCATATGATGTTCTAAAACCAAAGCTTTAATCGCCTCGAAATCAGTAACTTTAATATCAATATTAGTTGCAATTTGCGCAGTGCCAGAGTTTCCTGGAGCAACAAAAATAGATTTACATAAAGGGCTTTGAGCGATTTTCCATGCAAATGTGTGTTCTCTACCTCCAGAACCAAGAATTAAAATTGTCATACTTTCATTTTGTTTGTGTAAAAATAATTGCTTTTAAGCTCAAAAAATAATTAGTTTTGAAAAAACTATCAATGTCATTTTATAATTCGTTACTAAAGTATTTTATTTTACCCGTTGGTGATACGTTTGCTAGTGGCAATTATCTAAAACACATCAAAGAATGGAAGACATTTGATTTAAAATCTGAAACAGAACTCAACGCCATTCAAGAAACCAAACTCAAAGATGTTCTTGAACATGCGATTGCTAATATTCCCTTTTATGCACATCAAAAATCAAATGATTTAAAAGACTTTCCTATTTTAACCAAAGCGATTTTAAGAGAACATACTCAGGCATTAGTTTCAAAATCTTATGAAATTTCAAAATTAGATATACATCATAGCAGTGGAAGCACTGGTCAACAGTCATTTACTTATATGACAAAAGATCACACCTTTTATTTACGTGCCTTGCAAACCCATTGGTGGCATTGGAGTGGCTATAATTTTGGAGACCCGTTGCTTCAATTTGGTATTTCGCAAAAACGAAGTGTCTTAAAATCATTAAAAGACTTTTTTTTTAGAACGACTTATGTGAAAGCGTTTGGTTTGTCTGAAACAGAGCTAAAAGTTATTCTACAAAAGGTAAAAAAGAAGAAAAAGTTATATGTTGCAGGTTATCCTTCAGTCATAAATCAATTAGCGAAGGTTAGTTTATCAACTCAAATAAAACCAAACGTAAAAGGCATCATTTGTTTTGGTGATAAATTATTTGACCACTATAAAACGACCATTACAAAGGCTTTTGGCAACAACATCGCTTTAGTTGATACTTATGGTTGTGCCGAAGGGTTATTAATGGCATGCAAAAACGAAACTGAATATTACAGTATCATGTCGCCTCATGTTTGTATTGAAATTGTAGATGATGAAGGACGTCCTGTTGATGACGGTGACATAGGTAACGTACTTGTGACTTGTCTGTCAAATTATGCTATGCCACTGATACGCTATAAACTTGGTGATTTAGCTGTAAAATTACCTAAGGAAGATTATCCAAAATCGATATCGTTACACTATCCCTTGCTGAAAAAGGTTATCGGAAGAGAAACTGATGTTGTAAAAACAACTATAGGCATCACCTTAAATATTCATAGTTTTACAGGTGTTTTAGAATATTACCAAGCTATTGAGCAGTATAAAATTATTCAGAATGACTTAGAGTCTATTCAAATTGAATATATCGTCGATAAAACACACCCTTTTGATGTCAATGTATTACAAGACATACAGCTAAAGCTACAAACATTAACAAAAAACTGCCTGAATATAACATTTAAACAGGTTGAAAAAATTAAACCAACAAAATCGGGTAAGCCTCAGATTATAGAATCAAATTTAAAGGCCACAAAAACTGTGAGCACGAGTTAAACCTTTTGTGAATTAATTATAGTGAAAGACGTTTTAATCATTACGAGTTATTTTCCTCCAGAAATTGGAGCTGCTTCTAACCGCATCTTTGAGTTGGCAAATGGTTTGCAAAAAAGTAATTATAATGTGCGTGTCTTGACGCCTTTACCTAACTATCCTACTGGAAAAATATTTGAGGGTTATAAAGGTAGATTCAGTCATGTTTCTCAAGAAGAGAATATTACAATCAATCGCCTTTGGATTTTCGCCAACAACTCAAAAAACAAGCTCTTACGCTTGATTGCAATGTTATCCTACAGTTTTAGTCTAGTTTGGTACTTTATTTGGAATAAAGTCCCAAAAACTGTAATTGTACAATCACCTCCATTATTAGTTGCATTTACTTGCATGTTGTTTTTACAAAAAAAGAAAAGACAACTCATTTTAAATGTGAGTGACCTTTGGCCAATTGCTGGGTTAGAATTAGGTGCTTTTAAAAAGAATTTTAGTTATAAAATGCTCGAGAAAATTGAACGTTTTAATTACAAAAAAGCAGATTTAGTTTTGGGTCAAAGCAACGAAATATTGACGCATGTAGCTTCTATATTTCCTGAAAAACCCAAGTTTCTGTATCGTAATTATCCAGATTTTCAAGTCCCTACAATTAAACACATGTCATCAAGCGGAAAACTTAAAATAGTTTATGCTGGACTACTTGGCATAGCTCAAGGTGTTTATAAACTATGTAATGAGTTGGATTACACCAATATTGAGTTTCATATTTATGGTTCTGGCGCAGAACAATCTATAATTGAAGATTTTATTACTTCACACCCTGAGCTTCCAGTTTTTTTTCATGGTCGTGTGACCAGAGACGCATTACATAACATTTTACTGGAGTATGATGTGTCGATTATTCCATTGTTGAATAGAATTTATGGCAGTGTGCCTTCAAAAATATTTGAGTATGCTCGCTTGGGTATTCCAATGTTGTATTTTGGTGGTGGTGAAGGTGAAACCGTTATTACTAGTCATAATTTGGGTTGGGTGGCCAAAGCTGGAGATTATGAGGGTTTAAATACTGTAATTTCTAAAATTGAAGTTGGTACTATTTCCGAAGCACAAAAGACAAGAATACAAGATACTGCCATTTCTAAATTTGATTTTAACAAACAACTAGAGGAATTAGAGAGTTTGCTTTAATAAGCTTTGTCATCTCCTTTTACTGCGTTCGCAAAGGTTTGTGTAATTATTTTTAAGTCTAAAAGCAAAGACCAATTTTCAATATAAAAAATATCAAATTTAACACGACCTATAATATCTTTATCTGTTTCTACTTCACCCCTAAAACCGCTTACTTGTGCTAAACCAGTAATACCTGGCTTCACAAAATGACGTACCATAAATTTATCTATTCGTTTGGCATACATATTCGTATGACTTACCATATGAGGTCTAGGACCAACCACAGACATATCACCAAAAAGCACATTAAAAAACTGAGGAAGCTCATCAATACTAGTTTTTCTGATTAGTCTACCAACTTTGGTGATTCTTTGATCTCCTCGTGTTGCTTGATATAAATGAGCATCCTTATTTGGTGTCATTGATCTGAACTTATAACAATCAAATTCTTTGTAATTAAAACCGTTTCTGGACTGTTTAAAAAAAATAGGCCCTTTAGATTCTAATTTAATAAGAATGGCTATAATTGGTGTTAGCCAGGATAATAAAAAAATGATAACAATTGATGAAAATATAATGTCAAAACCCCTTTTAATTACTTGATTTATAGAGTCTTGAATTGGAATGTTTCGAAATGAAAGTATTGGAATGTAATCATAATACTCATACTTTAGCTTTTTGGAATAGATTTCTTTATTGTCAGGTAAAAACTTTAAGATTATTAAATTATTATCTGCAAAATTGATAACTTTAAGTAGTTGGGAGTTTGATAACTCAGATATTGAGCAATATATTTCGTCTACTGATTCTTCTTTTATAAAATGAAAACATTCTTCTAAATTAGTCTCCTTCTTATCTTGAAGACTAAACGTTTTTTTATGCATATAACCATACTCTGGGTTCTTATTAAAGAACTTTTCTAAAGCTATGGTTTGTTTGTTTTTTCCAAAAATCACAGTAATTCTAAAATTTCCTCCAAAAGACGATCGATACTTTTGAAGTAAATAATAGATGGTAAACTTGAAAATAGCAATAAACAAAAAAGAAAGTGCTACATATTTAAAAATGATAGGAGCTTTTAAATTTAACTCATGAAAAAAGCCCGAAAACGCAAAAAGGAGAAGTGTAAATAGTGCAAGTTGTCTTATAATTAAAGACAGTATTGTAACTTCACGTGTATATCTATAAACCTCATAAAACTTTGATAGTATTGATAAAATAACCCAAGAAGATGAGATTAATACTAATAAAAAGAAGGGGTCCAGTTTTGTAAAAAAGTAAAAAATCGACAAACCATTAATGATACTTAAATCAATTAAGTATGATATTGGTCTTAAATAACCTGAGTATCTCCCGTGTTTAAATGTACTCAATTTACTTTTTTATATGGTTTGAAAAATCTTTATGTTCACTTTTATACAAGTCTTCTTGAGAAATATTCTTGAAAAAATCAAACGTTTTTTGCATGCCTTCTGCCCTTCCAATTTTAGGTTCCCAATTTAATAGTTTTTTAGCCAAAGAGATATCTGGTTGCCTTTGCATAGGGTCGTCAACTGGTAAATCTTTATAAATTACTTTTTGAGATGTATTTGTTAATTTAATGATTTCTTCGGCAAAATCACTAATGGATATTTCGTGTGGGTTACCAATATTTACAGGATAGGCATAATCACTAAGTAATAACTTATAAATTCCTTCAACTTGATCATCTACATAACAAAACGATCGTGTTTGAGAACCATCACCAAACACTGTTAAATCTTCTCCTCTAAGAGCTTGTCCCATAAACGCAGGAATTACTCTACCGTCATTTAATCGCATTCTAGGACCGTAAGTATTGAAAATACGCACAATACGTGTCTCAATACCATGAAATCTATGATATGCCATTGTAATTGATTCCTGAAAGCGCTTGGCTTCGTCATAAACACCTCTTGGCCCAATGGTGTTTACGTTACCATAATAATCTTCCGTTTGCGGATGGACCAATGGGTCTCCGTAAACTTCAGATGTTGATGCTATTAGTAATCTCGCTTTTTTTGCTTTTGCCAAACCTAACAGATTGTGTGTTCCTAATGAACCGACTTTAAGTGTCTGAATAGGAATTTTTAAATAATCAATTGGACTTGCTGGAGAGGCGAAATGTAAAATATAATCTAACTCACCTTCTATTGCAACATACTCTGTGACATCATGCTCAATAAATTCAAAATTTGAATGGTCTTCTAAATGCCTTAAGTTTTTAGGATCTCCTGTTATGTAATTATCCATGCCAATCACACGATATCCTTCCTTAATAAAACGATCACATAAATGAGATCCTAAAAAGCCTGCCGCTCCTGTAATAAGTACTTTTTTCTGCATCATTATTGTCTTCCTATTGAACTGTAATAAAACCCTTCGCTTTTTGCATCCTCAAGGTCATATAAATTACGACCATCAAATATAGCATTAGAGTTCATGAATTGCTTTAATTGACTAAAATCTGGTGTTCTAAATATACTCCATTCGGTACAAATAATCAAAGCATCTGTTTCTTTTGTAGCTTCATACATATTAGACGCATAATTTAATTGTTCACCGAATCTTCGTTTCACATTTGGCATGGCTTCTGGGTCAAAGACATTTATTTGAACACCGTGTTTTAGAAGCTCCTCTATCATGTATAGCGCTGGTGCTTCACGAATGTCATCTGTTTCTGGTTTAAACGCTAATCCCCAAATAGCAAAGATTTTTCCTTTTATGTCATTATTAAAATATGAAAGGATTTTAGGAATTAATATTTTCTTTTGAATATCATTTACCTTTATGACTGCATTTAATATATCAAAATCATAATTATTATCTTTTCCTGATTTATGAAGAGCTTTTACATCTTTAGGAAAACAAGAGCCTCCATAACCAATACCGGGAAACAGAAATCGCTTACCAATACGCGAATCGGTTCCCATACCAGCACGAACTTTATCAACATCTGCTCCAACTTTTTCACAGAAGTTTGCAATTTCATTCATAAAGGTGATTTTTGTAGCTAGAAATGCGTTAGCTGCGTATTTCGTGAGTTCTGCAGATTTTTCATCCATGATAATAATTGGATTTCCTGAGCGCACATAAGGCTTATATAACTTTTGCATTAATGCAGAGGCTTTTTCAGAACTTGAGCCTATTACGATACGTTCTGGTTTTAAAAAATCGTCAATTGCAAAACCTTCTCTTAAAAATTCAGGATTAGACACCACATCGAAATCTACATCTGTTTCATTAGAGATTGCTCGACTAACTCGATCTGCTGTACCAACAGGAACTGTGCTTTTATCAACAATTACTTTATAGCTTTTTAGCAATTTTCCAATGTCTTTGGCTGCGCCTAACACATAAGAAAGGTCTGCAGATCCATCTTCGTCCTCTGGTGTAGGCAAAGCAAGAAAAATAATATCTCCATGGCTTACACCTTCTTCAAGTGATGTAGAAAAAAGCAATCTATTTGCTTTTATATTTCTTTCAAATAAAATATCTAAATGTGGTTCGTATATTGGGACTTTACCTTGCTGCATAGTTTTTACTTTATCTTCATCTATGTCAATACACAAAACATTATTACCCGTTTCTGCTAAGCATGTTCCTGTTACAAGACCTACATATCCTGTTCCTATTACTGATATTTTCATACGTGTCCATATTGTTAAGTAAAAATATAAAATAATACTAGTTAATTGCGTTTGGCTTATTTAAAATAGAAAAATCAGTACGATTAAAAATACAATGAATTATTACAAACAAAAATAAGCCTCGTTGCACCCATAAAAAGGATTCGGTTAAAAACGTCATCATCATTAATAAATAAAATGCAAAATAGAAAAAATGCTTCGTCTTAATTGATTTAACAAGGCCCAAAATCAAAATTAATAACAACATCACCAATCCAAATATACCCAATTCTGATAGGATTTGTGCATACATATTATGATAATTATAGCCATGATAGGCAAAATAGGTATTAAAAGCTAGGTGTCTATCTTTAAGATTTTCTCTTGATGCAAATAACCCAAACCCTTTCCAGATAATATCCTCCTCCTCGATTTGACCTTTTAAATTTCTAAGCTGTAGTAATCGAATAGAAGATCCTGTCCAAGGATAAACTCGATTAAATTTTTCTCTTGTTAAAACTTCTTCAAAATTAGTGGATTTCTCTACTAAAAACCTTTCTATTACCTGTTTTGAAACGAATGTAGAAATAATTAAAGCTAGTGAAATTAAGACAATAGTTTTAGTGCTTTTCAAAAAACGAATCCCTTTATAAAACACAATGTATATAATATTACATATGATAAAGGACACGGTAATCATTTTAGAGGACAGCAAAAAAATCATTAACGCTAATATCACCATACCAATTACATCTAATCGGTTTTTGTTTGTCTTAGAGACTAAAAAAAAGAAGCTAATTGAAAAAAATACGGATACGTAAATGGCATTTAAATCTAATATTTGAACTAAATCATGATAAGTGAATACCGTTAATTGACCAGTTTTCAAATAATTAATAGTGGCAACAATTAAAAAAAAACAGCTCAATAATACATTAGAAATTGAGAAATACTTAAAAATTAAACGAAATGATCTACTGGTGAGTTTTGGAATAAGGCTAAACGCAACAGGAATGACCAAAAACACAACTAGTCGTCCCAGGCCTCTTGAGGTAAGTCGTTGGTCTACCGTCCAGAAATATGATGCACAACAAAAAAGGTAAAGAACCACAGGTAAAAGCATCGGTAACTCAAGCCTCAATTTCACTTTATTTACGATGGCAAATCGCATAGCAAAAAAAACAAATAAACCCAATGCTATGCTGCTAGGTGCAAAACCTACTAATAATGTAGAAAGTATCAAAGCAATTAAATATGCGAAAAAATCCTCATGGTTAATTACAGATGTTATGTTACTTTTTACACTCATAAAAGAAATCTAAATATTTTTTATTAATTTTTTTCCAGCTGAACTCTGCTCTTATCTGCTCATAACAATTCTCAATTTTAATTAAATGGTTCGTTTTAATGGTTTCTTCTAAATGTAATTTCACCTGCTTCGGTGAATCAAAGTAAAAGGCATTGTCTTTTAAAATTGACTTATTGAATTCATTATTATTGGCAACAATTAAGGCTTTAGAAGCCATCGCTTCAAGTAGAGAAGGATTAGTACCACCAACTGAATGTCCATGAAAATACAGATTAGAAAAATATCTTAAGTTATTTAAATGTTCTAAGTTATAAATACCACCAATAAATTTGATATTTGAATTCTCGCTAAATTTTTCCTTTAAATAAGCCCCAAATGCATTGGTATCGTGCTTCCCTACAACTATAAATGTTGTGTTTTTATTTGATAATGCGACACCATCTAAAATAGTTTCAATATTATTTTCTGGTTCTAAACGCGCTATCAGCATATTATAGTTATAAGCTTCGACATCATATTTAGAAATCAAATCAATATTTGGTGAATCAAACAATTCAGCACCATAAGCTATATATTTTGAATCAACTTTATACGTCTTTTTTAAATAATTTTGAATCCCTATTGAATCTGAAATCAAATAATCACTTGATTTAACACCCAGCTTTTCAGCATACTTTAAAAACCTTTGTACTTTTTTGGAATATTTAGTTCGCTTCCATTCTAAACCATCCATATTTGTTATGATAAGTGGTTTTGATGGAAGAAGTCTGTGCCAGACAGTACTGCTAGTGTATCCTAATTGCAATAAAATATCAAATTTTCGTTTTCTAGAATCTAAAATGCAGTTTAAGTCATAAATAAATTGTCCAGATGTCCCGATTTTATCTTCTGGGTCATAACAATGAATTATATTTACGCCGTTAAATGATTTTTCTTGGAAGGGATGTTTACTTGAATTATAAACATATACGTCATGATTGTTTTCAGCTAGATACACTGAAAAAAATTCAGCAAATTGCTCAAACCCTCCGTGATAATTTGGGATACCTCTAGTTCCTAATATTCCTATTTTCAACTTACTTTGCATCATCAATAATTAAGTTCTTTAAAATGTTTGCAGTATGTTGCCAGCGGTATTTATTCTTAACTATTTCAGATATTTTTTCCTCAAAATCATGATTACCAGTCTTCAACACTTCTCGCATTTTTAATTTAAGAGACTCCAGTGATGTCGCATCAATTAATCTATCTTCAAAAAAATAAAAGTCTTCCATCGCTGTCGAATGAGAACAAATTGTAGGCGTTTTTAAGACAGCACTTTCTATGGGTGGAATTCCAAACCCTTCGCATATCGATGGAAAAACAGCCATTCGAGCTGCATTGTAAAAAGCTATTAATTCGTCATTTGAAATATTATCCATTTGATGAATTTGTCCTTTTGACTCTAAATTTACAGCAACGATTAATTGTCTTAATTTAAGATCTTCAAAACTTTCACCACCTATAAGGACTAAAGAAATTCCTTCCTCCCATAGACGTAAATCGCGATAGGCCTCAATCAAAATAGAATGGTTTTTTCTTGGTTCAATTCTACTCACATAAACAATAAAATCATCGATTTGATATGAATTCTGAATAAATATACGAGAATCTTCCTTACTATAACTTAACTTATATTTATCATCAATAGCGTTCGGCAATACGGCGATGTCTTTGTTTACTTTAAAATTTGTTTTTATTCGTTCTGCTGAATAATTGGAAACCGTTGTTAATATCTCAGCTTTTCGGGCTGACCTTTTAAACAAAAAAGTGTTTATAAGGCGATACTTAAGTGGGAAAAATTGTGGAAAGTCAATAAAAAGAACGTCGTGAATCGTAACAATATAACGACATTTTTTATTTAAAAATAGCGGTAAATAATAATTAAAATGAGCATAATCAATATTATGCTTTTTTATTAATTGCGGTAATTCATATGCTAACCTAAAATATTTATTTGTTGACTTTAGTTGTATGTATTTAAAATTACGTTGATGCCTAAACTCATGTTTCAAATTTTCAATATTATTTGCTACTAAATAAATTTCAACCTGATTGGGATTAACATCTAGAACATTATAAATTCCTTTTATAAATGTTCTTATCCCTTGGTGTTTCTCATCAAAAGTGTGGGCGTCAACTAATAGTTTTTTCGTTTTCAAATTATAATTTACAAATTTTATTTGGCTGGTTTTATTTCTAGATTTAAATCTTCATTTTTATACTTTGAGGCAATTAAAATCCCGTATAAAAAAATAGAAAATTCTCCAGGTCGAAAAAAACCGGTTATTACAAAACTATTGAATAACATATAAAGGCTTGTTGCAACTATAAGTTTGTTAAATAAGACACTTCGATCTTTCGTTTTAAATTTTTGATGTGTAATAAAGATATACAGCATGAACCATACATACAATAAGAAACCTACAATTCCTGTTTTAAATAATACATTCACAAAACCATTATGAATAGAGGGGACTTCAGAAAAAACTGTTCCATCCAATCTTACGTTAGTTTGAAGATCAATTTGCGCCCCAAACCCCAAACCTATAAGCCATGCCTTTGCACCGTTTTCATCTATTTGCTCAATTGCTTTCTTGGCCTCATATGCCCTCCAATGCTCCCACAATAATCGTCGATCTCTTACTATTTTTTTTGTATCAATAGGTTCGAATAATTCACTAAAGCTATTTTGAGTTTTATACACAAATGCTTTAATTCCTTTTGAATCTCTATTTGTGTCTACCCGTGAAATTGCGAGACTAATAACTAGAAACGAAAACGCAAAAACAAACAGCCCTTTAATCAACTTTCGACTAAAAAACAAATAGCCTTTATGACCTAAGTAAAATATAAACAGAATAATGAACATGGTTCTTGATAAGTAAAGAATAAACGATGCAATTATTATATACTTTACGAGTCTTTCATATTTCTTAAATACGGTATGGTATGGTGTAAAAAACAAAAATACGAGAGCAACCATTTCTATATGGTTTTGCTTCCCTCCTAATCCTCTTAAATAAATATATGAGTCTATTTTTCCGAAATTAATAACGATGATGGCCAAGTGCTTTATTGCAAAAAATAAAGCGATAGCTATTACTGTATTAAAAACGAATGTAGGTGACTTTATACGCTTAACGGCAAAATAACCAGCAAGTAATATAGTAATTGGTCTTACAAAATAAATAATGTCTTTTAGTATATCATAAAATGGATATTTTAACCCATAACTCGATATAATCCCAATAAAAGCAACAATGGTTAAGAGAATTATCGATGATGTTAAATTAACAGCAATTTTATTAGAAGCAGATATTGCGAGTAAAAAAACAGAAGCAATAAATGACAACTCAATAGAATAGAATGATAAAAATAATACTAATATAAATAAGCCTATCTTATAAATAAATTGAGGCATGTATTTCTTTTTTAATTAATATATTTAGCCTCATTAATTTAACTATTAACATCAAAGAATGAGGATATCTCACAAAAATAAGTTTATATTTTTTAGTAACCCTAAAACGGGTTCTGAAAGTTTAAGAGAAATGTTAACACCATTCTCTGAGGTATTAGATGTTTCTTTTAAAGACAAAACCATTGATCACCCTTATTACTCACATATAAGTCCTCAAGAAATGAAAACTCTTTTCACTGAACAAGGCTATAATTATGATGACTATTATAAGATTGTTTGCATTAGAAACCCATTTAATAGGCTTGTTTCGCTTTATGAGATGATTTATAGGAAATGGCCAGTAAAACCTGCTTTTTATAATTGGCTGAAATCAACAAATACCGATGGAAAAGGTGGAGGTGGTAAAAACTATGACAGATGGAGAATGTATGGAACTTATTCTTTAAAGAATTATATTAGTGATGGCACTGGTGAAATCTTAGTTGATAAAATTATTTGTCTTGAAAAATTAGATACCGAAATACCTCAACTTTTTAATGATTTAAATATTGAATTACCTGAAGATTTTAAAGTTGTGAAAACAAACGTTCGTGCTAGAAAAAAGAAGGTTTCAGACTATTATTCTGAAAAATCTAAGCAGCTGGTTTTAGAGCGATATGCATGGGAAATTGAAAAGTTTAACTATACCTTTCCTGAATAATTTTTCTCAATTACCATTTTTTGTTGAAATCAATTCCTGTTAATTGACTTAGTCTATTTATATCTTCCTCAAAATTTAGACTTAACCGATTTCTTAATGATTCGTCAATTTTTTCAATTTCTTTGTCATCACTAAAAATATAAGACTTTAAGCTATCAATGCGATCTTGGCTAATTATATTCTTGATTGTATGCTTAATCTTATTCTGTCTCAAAAAGTTTAAAAGAAACATCTTCTTTACAGGTTGTATTTTATTGCTTTCAATAGTACTAGAATAGATCGATTCACAAGGATTTAAACCTAAAAATTCAAATACTTCGTTCACATATTTTTCAACGTCTTTTGTCCAGTCTTCATATATCAAAATCTTTATTTGATTCTTAGGAAATACATCATAAAAAGCACTAACTTGATTAAAATAGGCTCCCATTTCTAGATATTGATTACAACTTCCCCACATTGTGTTTTTTTGAGCGTTAAGTGCTTCTTGAAAACTTTTATTAGAATCAACGCCTGTGAAATAATTCATAATGTAATGGCTATAAGCTCTATCTACAGGATGTCTTAGGCTAATAATAATCTTAGCATTAGGATTGTGATTGTAGAGCTTCTTAGCGGCTTTGTTGTCCCAAAGGTATGATGGAGAAGTGTCTCCTTTTAATTGATTAGCAGCTGCTTCTTGATAGAGGTTATTATAGACCTCTTCAGAGTTTATTATTTTTGAATGGTACGTCTGGTTTGGTTCTGGTAATTCAAAATCTTCAGATTTGGGTGAATCTACTTCAGAGAAAAAATTTGGTTCTTTTACTTTTGGGAGAAAAACATCTTTACAATTATTTAAATAATTATAAAGACTCGTGGTCCCACATCGAGCGGCACCAACCAAAAAAAAATCTATCTTATTGTTTGACTTCAATTTATTCAATTACTTTTTAAAAGGGTTGTAATACGATGTAATATTCAATTTTTTCTTTAAGTAAATAGCACTAGCCAAATTCCAAAATGCCATACTAATTACCGTGGCCGTCGCAGCTCCTATTCCTCCGTACAATGGTGTTAGAATAAGTGTTAAAACTAAATTTATTCCCAGTGCAATCAAAACAAAATTTTGATGAACTTTCTGCTTACCAATCATTTGTAATATAATACCAACTGAACCTGCAAATGAATTAACTATCTGACCAGCACATAAAATATATAAAATTACACTTCCTTTTACAAATTCGTTTCCAAAAATAGATAATAAAAATTTATTAAATATCAGTATCACAATAATAACCGCTGCGCTTACTAAAAAATTTAATTTGGTTGAAAACCTAATCAACTTCTTATATAGTTGTGTGTTATTTTCATTAAAACTTTTGGCGATTTTTGGCGCTAAGATTGAATTTATAGCTAACAAGGTAAAACTAGTTAATGTTGCTATTTTCAAACAAACATTATAAACACCAACATTATCATCAGTTTCGTAAATTCCCATTACGAAGGTATCCATCCAACCTAAAAAAATTAGTATTGATGAAGATAGCATCATAGGAAGTGATTCTCGTATAAATAACCAGGAGTTGGTTTCAGATTTAATTTTTACGTTTTTAAATCCAATTACGGTATGAGTAATTGCTATGATTGAAGTTATTAGTATCCCATAAAAATGAGCTTGTGCTGCTACAATAGGGTCATTAACATAGCTCAACAAAATTATAAGAGCAATAAAACTAAATAAGAACCTGCTCACCAGACTTATAAATGTAAACCATTTTATATTTTTCTGTGCTCGCGAAACACTTGAACAAATTAAAGTAATAGACCACAATGGAACACTTAATAATATCCAGTTTAAATAAGGAATTAATTCTGGTTTTGGTACTTTAAATAAGTCATTTGTAATAAAGAATCTAAACACATAAACTAAAATGCAAATTGCGGTTGAAATTAAAAACGATTTTATTAGTGTTCTGTAGAATAAACCAATATCACCTTTGTTTTCATCAATAGAAAAGAACTTGACTAAACTAATATCTAACCCTAATCTGCCAACCACACTTACAATCATGAAAATAGAAATTCCAATGGAAAACAATCCAAAAACCGAAGCACCAAAGGTTTTGGTGATATAAACAGTAAAAGCGTAGCTAATTATAATTCCAAGACCTCTTATAAGAATATATGAAAAGCCTTTGGTTAAGATTTCTTTAAAATCTGAATCCCCAAGAATACCTTTTAAACGAGAATTGATGAAGCCTTTATTGCTTGAAAGATTTGGTTTCTTTTCCAATTCCATTTGATCTATATAGGTAAAATATACTTACTCCTTTTTTAAAAAATTTATCAAATTACGTCTTAGTCTAAACGAGGGATTATGCTTCCCATCTACTCTTTTAGTTTCTAAGATTTTAGTCGTAGAATCTCTTTTAATAAATTTATTAAACGCAAAGTACTTATTTAAATCCTGAGCTGAGGTAATAGTGAGTTGATTTTTACCATAAGCAACCAAAATACTTTTCACCTCAACCTCTTTAACTGTTTCATTACCTAAATGAATAATAATATTATTAGAAATATTATTTGCATCAAAGTCAGCTTTTATAGCGTCATCATTTGTCGATGGAATGACGTCTTCAAAGATTTGAATGTTTTTTTTCTGTAGATTATCAACTTCAATATTATTCATCATAATTTTAAAAACATCGGGTTGATTGGTTTTAAAATTAAAGTTGATACTAAGTTGTTTTGAAGGAGTTGCTTCTCTCTTTTCTTGGGAGATAACTTGTTCCTCTCCACTATTTTTACAACTAAAGTTTAATGAGATTAATACTATAAAAATTAAGTATGTTTTTTGCATTTTGATTCGCTTTTTATGCTCTTCAAAACTATCTAAATAAATTTATCGAGCATTTTATATCAAGTTTCAAGATATAATGTGTGTTTTTGTAAGTCAAGGTTTCTAGAAATTGCTTCCGAATGCTATTTAGTTTTAGTTGTTCTCAAATTCTATATTGATATCTTATGAAAACCTCTTTAGAAAAAAACACAAAACCTTATGAGTTAAACAATATCTCTATCTTAATAGTAAATTACACAATCATTCCTGCAGCAACAGTCTCATTTGTCGTGTCATCTATCAAAATAATACTTCCTGTAGTTCTGTTCTCTCTATAAGTATCAACCATTAATGGCTTTGTAGTACGTATTTTCACTTTAGAAATATCATTCATATTTAACTCTTTATCGTCTTCTTTTCTTTCTAAAGTATTGACGTCAAATTTGTAAACAACTTCTTTAATCATTGCTTTTTGCTCATTAGATGTGTGACGAATGCTATATTTCGCTCTCGGTTTTGCAGAATCATTATGCAACCAACATAGCATGACCTCAATATCTTGTGATGCTTCAGGTTTATTGTTAGATCTTACAATCATATCCCCTCTGCTAATATCTATGTCGTCTTCTAAAGTTATTGAAACTGACATTGGTGCATAAGCTTCTTCTAAATTGTCGTCTAAAGTATCTATGCTCTTAATTTTTGAAGTAAAGCCTGACGGCATTACAGTAACCTCATCACCAACTCTAAAAATACCACTGGCAACACGACCTGCATAACCTCTGTAATCTCTATGCGTATCATTTTGTGGTCTTAATACGGTTTGTACAGGAAAACGTGCATCAATTTTGTTAATATCACTACTAATATGCATGGTCTCTAAGGTATGCAATAAAGGTGCACCTTGATACCAGTCCATGTGTTCAGAACGGTTCACTACATTATCTCCATTTAAGGCACTTATTGGTATAAATCGTACATCTTTTACTAACATTTTTGATGAAAATTCTTCGAATTGATCAATCACTTTATTGTAGGCTTCTTCAGAATGATCTACCAAATCCATTTTGTTAACACAAACAATGACGTGTGGAATTTGTAAAAGAGACGCAATAAAAGAGTGACGCTTTGTTTGCTCTATGACACCATGGCGTGCATCAACTAAAATAATAGCTGCATTAGCTGTCGATGCTCCTGTGACCATGTTTCTTGTATACTGAATATGTCCTGGGGTATCTGCAATGATAAACTTTCGCTTTGGTGTTGTAAAATATCTGTAAGCAACGTCAATGGTAATTCCTTGTTCACGTTCATCCTTTAAACCATCTGTAAATAAAGCAAGATCAACACCATCATGGCCTTTTCTCTTACTTGTGTTTTCTATAGCTTGCAATTGATCTTCAAAAATAGATTTTGAATCGTAGAGTAATCGCCCTATTAATGTGCTTTTCCCGTCATCTACACTTCCAGCAGTTGTGAATCGTAATAATTGGTTATTGTCTAACATTTTTATTGTTTGAAATTTTGAAAAGACCATAAGACCGAGCTTAAGTCTTTTCAATATTAACTTATTAATTTTTAAAAATAGCCTTGACGTTTTCTGTCTTCCATTGCAGACTCTGAACGTTTATCATCACTCCTGTTTCCACGCTCAGTATTTCGCATTCCTGCTACTTCTGTTGCAATTTTTTCTAATGTATCAGCTTCAGACTCGTCACCTCCTGTAATTGTAATGTCACCTAAAGTCCTAAATCGAATCTTTTTTGTTACAACTTCTTCGTGGTCTTCTAACTTCAAAAATTCAGAATTTGGAATCCAAGTGTCTTGTCTCCAAACCACTTCTCTTTCGTGTGCAAAATATAAAGATGGAATGGCTATATTTTCTCTTTTTATATAGTTCCAAACGTCCATTTCTGTCCAGTTACTAATAGGAAAGGCTCTAAAATGCTCACCTTCAAAATGTTTTCCGTTGAAGATATTCCAAAGTTCTGGTCGTTGGTTTTTAGGATCCCATTGGCCAAAATCATCACGATGAGAAAAGAAACGCTCTTTCGCTCTTGCTTTCTCTTCATCACGTCGTCCTCCACCAATAGCGCAATCTACTTTATTCGTTTCAATCGCGTCTAAAAGCGTTGTGATTTGCAGTGCATTACGTGTTGCATTTTTTCCTTTTTCTTCAGCTACTCGGCCATCGTCAATAGATTCCTGAACAGAACCTACAATTAAATCAACGCCCAATTCTTTGATAATATCATCTCTAAATTGAATAGTTTCAGGAAAATTATGTCCTGTATCCACATGCATTAACGGAAATGGAATTTTTGATGGATAAAATGCTTTTTTAGCTAAATGCGTTACCAAAATAGAATCTTTTCCTCCAGAAAATAGAATCACTGGATTTTGAAATTGTGCCCAAACTTCTCGTAAAATAAAGATGGCTTCGCTTTCTAATTCGTCTAAATAATTTAAATAATATTTACTCATGGTTGAGTTTTAATTTTGGTGTTATAAAATCTATAATTCGTTTCACTGAATTTTCAACAGATTCGTTTTCAGTTTTAATTTCTATATCAGGATTTTCTGGCGCTTCGTATGGTGCCGAAATTCCTGTCATATTTTTAATCTCTCCAGCTCTTGCTTTTTTATATAAGCCTTTAACATCTCGACGTTCACATTCTTCAATGCTTGTATTGATGTAGATTTCGACAAAGTTAACATCTTTAATTATATTTTTTATGTTCTGCCGGTCTTTTTTATAGGGCGAAACAAAAGCTGCTAGGACGACTAATCCTGCGTCTACCATCAAGTTAGCTGTTTCAGCAATTCTGCGAATATTTTCAGTTCTATCCTCTGGTGAAAATGTAAGATCTTTATTAATGCCTTTTCTTATATTATCTCCATCCAGCGAATAGGTTTTTATGCCTTGTTTATACAACTCTTGTTCTACCACATTAGCTATAGTAGATTTTCCAGATCCTGAAAGTCCCGTAAACCATAGTAAAAAAGAGTTATGGTTATTACTAGTTCTTCTGTCTCTTTTTGAAACTTGGTATGTATGTGGAATAATGTTTTCTTTCATGTGTACAATATCTATTGTTTTTCAACGGTCACATGTTGTTCGCAATTAATCATTCCTTTGGGTGATAACGCTTTTAGCATGCTCGTTTCATTTGCTTTTTATGTATTTAATCATTTAAAAGACGTCAAATAATCACATTTGCAATACTTTTATTTTTTAGAAAAATATTTACGAATTTTCCCTAATGGTAATTTCAACCATAGCCTTTCATGCACATAATAGAGTGCAAATTTCGTAAATAATTCTGTAAGAGCAATATAAAACGCAATTTCACCATACGCATTTAATACAACTCCAGAAATAACGAATGTCATGCTTGTAGCTACAATTCGCCAAGATATGGTTTTGTATAGTGTTTCTCTTGCGGTTACTTTTCCGTCACTTAAGGCACGTTGCCAAAACCTTTCATGTATATAATACACTAAAAACTTAATTAAAAATTCTGCTGCTCCAATTTTAATAGCTTGGTCAATGCTGCAGCTGTCATTTAGACACGTAATTAATAATACAATTAAAATAGTATCGACAAAGGCTATAATTCGCCAAGAGATACCTTTTAATATACTGCGTGTGTGAGACTCCTTTTTATAGCTAGCCATGCTTACGTTTTAGAAACTAAAAACCAAGGATTTAGGAGGTTTTCTTTATTGTAAAGCAGTGATTTATTGGTGTCATTAGAAATGACGTCTATTCCAACGGCGTTGCAAATCGCTTGTCCTGCAGCCGTATCCCATTCCATGGTTGGTGCAAATCTAGGGTACACGTCTGCGTTACCTTCAGCAACTAAACAAAACTTAAGTGAACTTCCTTTTGAAACGATTTCGACGTCATTTCCCTTAGATTTTAAGGTGTCAACAAAATCGAGTGTTTCTTGGCTCATATGAGAGCGACTTCCCACGACTTGAATGAGCTTAGAACCCTCGTTTTTTGGCTCTAGTTTTGATGCGTTTTTAGTAACGTCTTCAATAGTTGTATCGTGAGAATTTAATTCTACTTTATAACCTAACTTATGATTTACATCTGCAAAATATAACACTTTTGTTGCTGGCACATAAATAACGCCTAGTTCGGGTTTTCCGTCGGTTACTAAGGCTATGTTTACTGTGAATTCACCATTCCGTTTGATAAACTCCTTAGTACCATCAACAGGGTCAACAACCCAACAAGTATCCCAGCTTTTTCTAATAGAAAAATCTGTTTGTTTGTTTTCTTCACTAATGATTGGAAATTCTGTTTTTATTAGGTACGAATTAATAACATCATTAGCCTTTTTATCGGCTTCAGTTAAGGGTGATTTATCGTCTTTAAGCTCCACGTTAAAAGGAGTATCATAAACTTCCATGATAACTTTTCCCGCCTTTAAAGAGGCTTCAATTGCTGTTTTTAAGCTATTACTTATTTGTGTACCAATCATAAACTATTTTTATTCCGTCTTTCAACTCCATTTTATGTTTCCATCCCAAATTATTGAGTTTAGATACATCGGTTAATTTTTTTAAGGTACCATCTGGTTTATCACTATTAAAAATTAACTCACCTTTAAAGCCAATACTCTCTTTTATGGTTTCTGCTAATTCTTTAATAGAAATATCTTTACCTGTCCCAATATTTATATGTGTATTTCTAATTTCTTTTTCTTCTGCGGAAAACGTATCCTTGAAGTCCCTGTTTTCCATTATAAAAACACATGCATCTGCCATATCTTTTGACCAAAGAAATTCTCGTTTTGGTAGTCCTGTTCCCCAAATTTCTACGCTATTTGCAGAGACTCCAAAGTTCGATAAGTATGATGTAGTCTCCTCGATGGTGTTAAAATTTGTGTCCTTTAAAACACCTTCAATATTACCTTCTCCTAATAGTTTTGCTAAATGCATTTTTCTAATTAAAGCTGGTAACACATGAGATTTTTCTAAATCGAAGTTATCATTAGGGCCATATAAATTAGTTGGCATTACCGAAATAAAATTTGTGTTGTACTGTAAATTATAGCTTTCACACATTTTGATACCGGCAATTTTAGCAATTGCGTAAGGTTCATTCGTATATTCTAAAGTATCTGTAAGCAAATACTCTTCTTTCATAGGTTGTGGTGAGTTTTTAGGATAAATACATGTGCTTCCTAAAAACAGTAGTTTTTTTACATCATTTAAATAACTTTGATGAATCACATTGTTCTGAATCATCATATTTTCGTAAATAAAATCTGCTCTATATATATTATTTGCAACAATGCCTCCAACCTTTGCTGCAGCTAAAAAGACGTACTCAGGATGTTCTTCACTAAAAAAACTGGCAACATCGTGTTGACTTGCTAAATCTAACTCTTTATGTGTGCGTGTAATAATATTAGTATATCCTTTATTTTGAAGGTTCTCTAATATTGCACTACCCACGAGACCTCTATGTCCAGCAATATATATCTTAGAATCTTTGTTCATTTTTATTCAAAATAATTTTTGATTCTATAACCTCCGTCTAGAAGATATTGCTGTTTTTTCATAAGTTTAAGGTCACTTGTCATCATATCTTCTACTAGTCCTTCTAGGTCATATTCGGGAATCCACCCTAATTTTTCTCTGGCCTTAGTAGCATCTCCAATAAGCAGATCTACTTCTGTTGGTCTGTAATACTTTTCGTCTACAGCGATGATTTCTTTACCGATTTCTAATTGATACTCTGGATCATTACAAGATTTCACATAGCCTTTTTCATTAGAGCCCTCGCCTTTAAATTCTAATTCAATTCCCACATGACCGAAACACATTCTAACAAAATCCCTTACAGAAGTTGCTCTTCCTGTAGCTATTACCCAATCTTCAGCTTCATCAGCTTGAAGAATCATCCACATCATACGAACATAATCTTTAGCGTGTCCCCAATCTCTTTTAGCATCGAGGTTTCCTAAAAACAATTTACCTTCTTTTAATCCTAAAGCAATTCTTGATGTTGCTCTGGTGATTTTTCGAGTTACAAAAGTTTCACCACGAATAGGGGATTCATGATTGAATAAAATTCCGTTACATGCATAAATACCATAAGCTTCACGGTAGTTTACTGTAATCCAATAGGCATACATTTTTGCCACTGCGTAAGGGCTTCTAGGGTAGAACGGTGTGGTTTCGGTTTGCGGAACCTCTTGCACTTTACCATAAAGCTCTGATGTAGATGCTTGATAAATTCTTGTTTTATTTTCTAGTCCTAAAATTCTTATGGCTTCTAAAATTCTAAGCGTACCTATACCATCTGCATTTGCTGTATATTCTGGCGTTTCAAAAGAAACATGTACATGACTCATTGCTGCTAAATTGTATATTTCGTCAGGCTTAACTTCTTGGATGATTCTAATTAAGTTTGTGCTATCTGTTAAATCGCCATAGTGAAGAAAAAAATTACGGTCCTCTTCATGTGGGTCTTGGTATAAATGATCAATTCTCGCGGTATTAAAGAGCGAAGACCTTCTTTTAAGTCCATGAACTTCATATCCTTTTTTTAAGAGAAATTCACTTAAATATGCACCATCTTGGCCTGTAACTCCTGTAATTAATGCTACTTTTTTTTGCATCCTATTTATATTTTTTTTCAAAAAGCAAATTTACGCTTTTAGCATTAATCTTTAGTCTATTAAGACTTTAAATTTTCTATGGCTATTTTTAAACTATCTCTCCAGTGTGGTATGCTAATACTAAAAGTGTTTTTGATTTTTATTTTGTCTAAAACACTAAAAGTAGGTCTTTTAGCTGGCGTTGGGTAAGACTCCGTATGTATTGGAAACGTTTTTATGTCATTTCCGTTTATATCAAAAATAGCTTGTGCAAAATCATACCAACTTGCCACACCTTCATTGCTATAATGATAAATTCCGTAAGCTTTATTGTCTTGGTTAACTATTTCAATAATTGCCTGAGCTAAATCTTTAGCATATGTTGGTGTTCCTATTTGATCTGATACAATATGTAATTCGTTTCTGTCTTGAGATAAACGAATCATTGTTTTCATAAAATTGTTGCCAAACTCAGAATATAACCACGATGTTCTTATAATAAAGTGCCTTGGGTTTGCCTTAATTACTGCTAGTTCACCATTTCGCTTGGTCGTCCCGTAAACACCTAATGGGTTTGTTTTGTCATCTTCATTGTAGGCCTTATTATGCGTTCCGTCGAAAACAAAATCTGTTGAAATATGAATGAGACTTACTGCGCTGTTCTCGCATACTTCAGCTAACAATTGCGCTCCTGTAATGTTGACGTTTTTTGCGTTTTCAATTTCAGTTTCTGCTTTATCAACTGCGGTATATGCGGCACAATTAATACACCAATCTATAGAATTCGATTTAAAAAAACTAGTCAGTTCGTCCAGTTTAGTGATGTTTAACTCTAAACTGTTAGCGAAAATAAATTGTAAATTATGGTGTTTTTGGGATATGGCACTTATGCATTTTGCTAGTTGCCCATTTGCACCAGTTACTAAGACGGTTTTCATAGCTTTGCGTCTTGTAATTTAGGTAGTACGGTATCTTTTTCTGAAACAATGAGCTCATGTTCTGGTAATCCCCAGTCTATTTTTAATGTTGGGTCGTTGTAAATAATGCCACCTTCAGATGACTTATTATAGAAATTATCACATTTGTAAGAGAAAATTGCAGTATGGCTTAATACAATGAAGCCATGAGCAAACCCTCTGGGTACAAAGAATTGCTTTTTATTCTCTTCTGTAAGTTCTACAGAAACGTGATGTCCAAAAGTTTTCGAACCTTTTCTTACATCAACAGCAACATCTAAGACACTTCCTTTAATTACTCGAACTAGTTTTGCTTGTGCGTGTTCACCTTTTTGATAATGCAAACCTCTTAATACACCTTTTGAAGAAAACGACTCGTTATCTTGTATAAAATTGATATCAAAATTTGCTATTTCATTAAATTTACTTTGATTGAAGGTCTCAAAAAAGTATCCTCTTTTGTCTTTAAAAACAGTTGGTTCAATTATAAAACAACCTTCAATAGCAGTGTTTATTCGCTTCATAACTAGCTTTCTAAAATACTTAATAAGTGTATGCCGTAACCGCTTTTAATCAATGGTTGAATTAAGGTCTGGAACTCTTCTTTGTTAATAAAACCCATTCTATAAGCTACTTCTTCAATGGCTCCTATTTTTAATCCTTGACGTTCTTCAATAACTTGTACAAATTGTGAGGCTTGCATAAGCGAATTAAATGTTCCTGTATCTAACCAGGCTGTGCCTTTATCTAAAACACTTACCTTTAATTGTCCTTGTTTCAAATAGGCTTTATTGACATCTGTAATTTCTAATTCACCCCTGTGGCTTGGTTTTATATTTTTAGCAATGTCCACAACTGAATTATCGTAAAAATATATTCCTGGAACAGCATAATTAGATTTTGGGTGTTCTGGTTTTTCTTCAATTGAAATAACACGTCCTTCATCATCAAATTCTGCAACACCATAACGTTCTGGGTCATGAACGTGATAGGCATATATAATTCCGCCTTCTGGATCATTATTGGCTTGTAATAGTTCTTCTAAACCTGTTCCGTAAAAAATATTATCCCCTAAAATCAATGCCACCTTATCGTTTCCAATAAAATCCGCTCCAATAATAAATGCTTCGGCTAAACCGTTTGGTGCTTCTTGAACAGCATATTCAAAGTTACATCCAAACTTTTTTCCATCACCTAATAGTTGTTCAAATAACGGCAAATCGTGAGGAGTAGAAATAATTAATATATCTTGAATTCCTGAAGACATCAGCGTAGATAGAGGATAATATATCATTGGCTTGTCATAAATAGGCATTAATTGCTTACTTACTGCCAATGTTAAAGGGTGAAGTCTAGTTCCCGATCCTCCTGCTAATATAATGCCTTTCATGTGCTTATTTTTATTGATTTTTAACTGTCGCATGCTGTTCGCTATCAATCATTCCTTTTGGCGATAGTGCTTTTAACATGCTCGTTTCATAACTATGAATTTTTCTTAATTATATTGCTTTTTGTAATAGGATTGATAAGCTCCACTGGTTACATTATTTAACCATTCTTCATTATTTAAATACCAATCTATGGTTTTATTCAGGCCTTCTTCAAATGTTACTGAAGGTGTCCATCCTAGCTCATTTTTTATTTTTGAAGCGTCAATTGCATACCTTAAATCGTGTCCTGGTCTATCTTTCACATAGGTTATCAGTTGCTCCGAAGTTCCCTTTTCCCGTCCTAATTTTGAATCCATTTGTTCACACAACAATTTCACCAAGTCTATATTTTTCCATTCGTTAAAGCCTCCAATATTATAAGTTTCTTCATTTACACCTTCATGAAAAGCAAGATCGATAGCTACAGCATGATCTTTTACAAAAAGCCAATCTCGTGTATAATTTCCGTCACCGTAAACGGGTAAAGGTTTATTCTGAATTATATTATTTATAAAGAGTGGGATTAACTTTTCTGGAAATTGATTTGGACCGTAATTATTTGAACAATTCGTAATTAAATATGGCATTCCATAGGTTTCACCATAAGCTCTCACAAAATGATCTGAACTCGCTTTTGAAGCTGAATATGGAGAATTAGGGTCATACGAGGTTGTTTCGGTAAATAAGCCTTTTTCGCCTAATGTTCCATAAACTTCGTCAGTACTAATGTGGTAAAAACGTTTGCCCTCAAAATTATCTTTCCAACAGTTTTTAAATGCATTTAATAAATTCATTGTACCAATAACATTTGTTCTTACAAACGCTAGTGGATCCTTAATAGACCTATCTACGTGTGATTCTGCAGCTAAATGAATGACAGAATCAAACTTGTGTGTTTTAAAAAGACTGTTGATCTTTTCTTCGTCTGTAATATCTGCTTTTAAAAAGGTGTAATTTTGTCTATTCTCAATGCTTTTTAAATTTTCTAAATTCCCAGCATACGTTAAAGCATCAAGATTAAAAATATGATATTTAGGATATTTTTCAGTAAATAATTTAACTACGTGAGAACCTATAAAACCAGCGCCTCCGGTAATTAGTATTGATGGCTTATCCTTCATAGTTTTTAACGAATTTTATTGTTTTTCTGGTCACAAAAGTAAAGCATAATAGGAAAAAAGATAAAACGGGTAAGATGACACTATACTTACTAAAAAAATTGCTCGAGATACTACCAATTTCTTGAAATCCAGAAACGATATCGAAGAAATCGTCTTCTTCTATTTTCTGCTCTTCTAAAATTCTTAATTCTTTTCTTAGTGACAACTCCTTATTTAATAGTTCAAATTCTTTTGTTTTAGAATTTTCTGGTTCAATAGAAAAACCTTCGGTCAAACTAATCGTGTTATTATTAGATTTTGAATCTTCCATTAAAACATCTATATATACTTTTTGTAATGAATCTACTGCATTTATTGAAGACATAATACTTAATTTTTGTATTATAATCAATGAATCCCTTTTCTTCTTCTTCTTTTCAGAATACGTGTTTTTAAACGATGCATTTAAACCTAATTCTAAGCTTTTAAAAATATCTTTTTTTTCGGCTTCAACAGATATTTCGTAAAAATCAGAAGAAAAAATATCTCTATTGTTTATAAATTCATCATAACTTATTTCTTGCGCTCTTATACTATCTAAAGATTTTAAATACGTATCATATTGTTTTACCTTATCATTCTCGCTTTCTGGACCTATGCCAATTTCAAAGTTTTTTATCCCTTTTGCATCCTCTTCAGTAACATCAAAAACGGTAGTTATAGTTTCATAATCTTGATTAGAAATTAAGGCATTAAAGTAATTAATGTTATTTACTAGCTCGTATTTCGAATCAAAATAAGGCTTTACAAACATTGACGATTTATAAACTCGTGGCCTAATTTTTTCTAAACCATAACCAATAATTCCCGAAAGAATTAGTACGACGGCAATTAGCTTTATATTATCAATAAATGATTTTAAAATAAATACAATAAATGAAAGTATTGCTCTAAAAATAGAAGTAATAAAGCGTATAAGCCGATCAAAAATATTACCAATGGCTTTAAAAAGGTGTCCTAAATCTACTTCTTCTCCACCTTGGTTATTGGGTAATTTATCACTCATAATTGTTTATAATTAATTATCAAATATTTGTTGTAATATCTTTCTTGTTATTAAATAAGTTGGCTTAACTCCTGAGGTTCCTAAACCTCCTGATGCCAATGTACTTCCTGTTTCTAATGGATTATCACTTGCATAATAAGCATATCTCACCTTTACATTTGGATTGATGCTACCTCTAACTTTTGAAGCTGCTTGTATTGCTTTTTGATAGTGAGCACCTTCCATTTCTAATCCAATTACATTCCACGTAGAATTATAAAAGAACTTTAATATTTCTTTATTTTGAAGTGATGTTCCCAAAACAGTAATCATCGTGCCTTCATAAATTTCAACGCCTTCGCCTTCTAAATCTGTTTTGCTTAATTCATTTTTAAAAGGGTAGTTATCAGCTGTGCCTTCAAAAATATGTGCTGAAGGAATCATAATATCCCCTTTTCCGCCTTCTAAAATCCCTGCTTTTCCCATCACAGAAACCGACTCAACATTAAGATGAACTTCAACACCAGCCACCTTAATAGGCTTCAGTAATTCATCAATCGTCTCATAGGCTTGCTCACCAAAAGCATAATCCATAACAAATATCACAGGCTTTTCATCTGTTTTAAAAGAATCACTAACCTTAATATCTGTTTTAGAAAAATCTATTTTTTCAGTATCAAAAATTTGAACATCTATGTTAGTTCCAGAAGTATCTTTAATATAAATCATTCCATTTTGCAACGCTTCCTTGGTGATTTTATTGCGTAGTGTTTTGTTTTCTTTTTGACTTATTGCTTCATAAACTTCAAAAATATCTTTTTTTGAGGTCATTGTTTTTAGTGCAACTGGAGCAAAAATAGAGTTCATAACGCTATGCATATTCGCACTTATCACATGTATTGGGCGCCGTAATAAATTATTTTCATGTAAAACCGCCTTTATATTATCTGCCCAAATCTCACCATGAATGTGGTGCCCTAAGCGCTCTCTTAATACAGGACTAAAAGTTACCGAACGTTTATTATTATTAACCACCTCTTCTATTGCCAATTTACCTAGCCAATAGATAATATGGAGCAAGCGTTCTGGCTTTTCTTTGGTTGTAAATTGATTATGAGCATTAGTAAGCTCTTCAAAAGTTCGACCTAAAATATTTGCAGTATGTGTTATTGCAATTTCGCGCTCTTGCTGAGTTAATTTCTTTTTTGAGAGTACTGCCTTTTCAAGTTTTATCCAGTCGCGAGTCGTTTTGCCCTGGTCATCAATTAAAACACGTTTGCTGATTTTATGAGATTCGACAAATAAAAAGGTAAGGTGCGTGAGAATATCATAAATTTCTGAGCGTCCACGAGTGATTTCAATATTCATTTGCTCATCGTCAATTCGATAACAATTTCGTCGTCGCTTTGGTGGGATTATAGGCTGAAAATGTGAATTCCCATAACCTTCATCACTCGTAAGGTTAATAAATGAACACTCTTCAATGCCTTCCGGAAGCCTGTCAATGACATACAATAAACCTTCTAGCTCTGCTTTTTCATCAGCAATAGACCCGTAAATCTCTGGTCGTAATAATAACAAAGATTCTCTAAGTGTCTCACCTGAAACTCCCATAGGCTTGTAAAATCCACGATTAAATAAATGTCTCATCGTGACATACATCCTCTCGATAGCGTTTGAGCTCTCTTGAGCTCGCGTTCTTTCGTGAAGTTTCTTTTTATTCATCTTGGTTTATTTAGCAGGCAAATATAGTACTATTTAGTTAATTTTTGCGCGTACAGAGCGTCTGCTATTTTTCTATCATTAGATAGTCTCGGAATCTTGTTTTGTCCACCTAATTTTCCGATAGATTTCATATAGTCCTGAAACCCGTTTTTCTTAATAACTGTTATTTTTAGTGGCTGTAGCACATTTCCAACGATAAGATCTTCATAATAAGAGTTTTGTTGTTGCATTGATGAATCGATTTCTTTAGCTAATGACAAAAGATCTTGTGGTTCACTTTCAAATTCTATAAACCATTCATGGAAAGGTAATCCAGATTCAGGATTTATTTGCGGTGCAACAGTAAATTCTGAAATACTAATTTTTAGAGTATTCATGACTTCCTGAAGTGCATACTCGACCTCTTTACCAATAACATGTTCACCAAAAGCCGAAATAAAATGCTTGATTCTTCCAGAAACAATAACTCTATATGGCTTTGTTGAAGTGAATTGAATGGTATCACCAATATTGTAAGCCCAAAGTCCAGCATTAGTAGAGATGATCATCACATAGTTAACGCCAACCTCAACATCTGCAATTGTAAATCGCTTTGGATTCTCATCAAAAAATTTGTCGGCAACAATAAACTCATAAAACATACCAGAATTTAGCTGCAGCAACATTCCCTTTTCATTCTGTGTGTCTTGAAATGCAAAAAAACCTTCACTCGCAGGATAGAGCTCTATACTATCAACTTTACGGCCAATAAGGTTTTCAAATTTCGCTCTGTAGGGTTCGTAATTAACGCCTCCAAAAATAAAGAGATTGAAGTTTTTAAAGACATCGCCAACTTTTTGTCCTGTTGTCTTCTCAATTTTCTCAAAATACATTTGCACCCAAGACGGAATTCCAGAAATAACAGTCATGTCTTCCGGAAGTGTTTCCTTTACTATAGCTTCTACTTTAGTTTCCCAATCGTCAATACAGTTGGTTTCCCATGAAGGCATTCTGTTTTTTTGAAGGTATTTAGGGACATAATGTGCTACAATTCCTGAAAGTCGTCCAAGCTGAACGCCATTTTCTTCTTTCAAAATTGGACTTCCTTGTAAAAAAATCATTTTCCCATTAACAAACTTACTGTTTCCTGTTTCCGCAATGTACATAAGAATCGCATTTCGTGCAGCTTCAACATGAGTTGGCATACTTTCTTTAGTCAACGGAATATATTTTGCTCCAGACGTTGTACCAGAAGTTTTAGCAAAATATAAGGGTTTGCCTTTCCAAAGAATATCTGCTTCTCCAGCAACAACCTTATCTACATAGGGTTTAAGGGCCTCATAATCTCTAATTGGTACGCGAGCAATAAAATCGTGATGTGTTTTTATAGATTTGAAATCGTGGTCTTTTCCAAATTGGGTCTCGGCAGCTTCTTTTATTAAGGTCTTAAAAACCTTTTCTTGAGTTTCAACAGGTTTTCTTGACCATCTTAAAATGGATCTCCTCACATTTTTCGCAAACAGTTTTGCAAGCTTCGGTTTAAGGGATATCATTAATTAAAATCTATAAAATTTGTTGGATTTACAGGATAGCCTCGATTCCATAATTCAAAATGTAAATGAGGTCCTGTGCTTAATTCACCTGTATTTCCTGCCATAGCAATAACCTCTCCTGATTTCACCAAATCACCTTGCTGTTTTGTTAATGACGCGTTGTGTTTATAAACTGAAATGAGTTCGTAACTGTGTTCTATGATGACAACGTAGCCTGTTTCAGCAGTCCATTCTGCAAAAATAACAGTACCATCTGCTGTGGCTTTTACAGGCGTATCCTTAGCCACAACGACATCAACAGCATAGTGTTTTTCTTTAAGGTTATAATTTTCAGAAATGGTTCCGTTTACAGGAGGAAATAACACAAAATTTGAAGCCGAAATTGTAGACTCAAACACATTGTATTTATCTTCTTTGTCCACTAATTCTCTGAGTAAAGAATCTTCTTTTGTTGGTTTTAAATCTAATTTACTTGGGTCAATACTGGCCGCATCAATTATAGAATCTCTATTAAACTCTAAAGTACTTACATCTCCTGTCAATACTTTTTTAATTGATGAATAATACTGCTCATTGAGATTGATAACGTTTTGTAACGAATCTGTTTTATAATTTAAAACTGTGGCTTGACGTTTTAAAGCTGTAGACGAATACCCAGGAATGTACTCCTTTAAGGAGGTAAATGCAATTAAAAAAATAGTACCTGCAATTAATACAATCGTTCCCAAGGACAAAATAACAAATACATTGAGCCGTGTAAGTTTTATAGCAAAACGCTCTTCAAAAGTGTCCTCATTTAAAACCACTAAGCGGTACTTGTGAAGTAGTTTCTTTGAAAAATTTTTGTTTTTATCTTTTTTTGCCATAAGAACACAAAATTAAATAAAATTAACCCAAGTTTTATGAGCTAATCTTAAAGTTTGTCATTAATACCGTTTACTAATTGAAATTACCTTAATAAAACGTCTGTTTTGAAGTTTAATTATTAAATTTGCTATTCAAAATTATACGTTATGATAGCATCAAGCATTTTTTTAGCTTTTGGAGCATGGCAGATTGTTTTAATCGTTGTTGTGGTTTTATTATTATTTGGAGGAAAAAAGATCCCAGAACTCATGAGAGGACTTGGAAGTGGTATTAAAGAATTTAAAGATGCCAGTAAAGAAGAAGATAGTTCTTCAGATACAGATAAAAAAGAATAGTATTCAACATACTGCATAAAATAAAATGAGGAGACGCAATGTATCGCATCTCCTCATTTTATTTTATGATAGAAAGTATTATTATTTAATAGCAATAGATTTTATGATAGCTTCTAATTCAAACACATAATCTCGTTTTGCTATTGAAGGCGCAAAGACATAACCTTCCACAATGATATAGCGGTTATTAACCTTGTCTTCAATAGCATAATTTAAAAATGGCCCAGACATATAGGCGTTTTTTAAATCCCAAAGACCTCTAGTTTCAAAAGCAGGTTTGTTATCTAATATCACATTACGTATAAATGGTGTAAAAGCCGTTTCAGTTCCCATAAATGTGCCTTCGGCAGAGCCTTCAATATGAATTTTTCCGACAGAATCTCTTACTCTAACCACGTCAACAACTGCACTATCCCCTTTTCTAATTGATGAATAAGGCACTTCATATAACATTAAATCTACATTTCCCGTTTCAATATCTCTTCTAATCCAAAATAATTTATCTTCTGTTTTAGCAATTCTGTATGCTGTAGGAAACCGCATCGATACATCTAATTTCTCTCTCAATTGTGTATCATTAAATAATGATTTGCTGGTTCGTCGTTGCTTTTCAGTAATTTCAGTTTTTTTGAAGACATCGATTATTTTTTTAGAATTTAAATTGATTTGTTCAATAATTTCATCATTTGACTGTCCAGAAATTACGACCAAAGTCTGTGGTCTAGCATAAGCATCTGACGCAATTTTAGTAGCGGCAGCTTTGCCCTTTTCAATTTTTAAAACCGTTCTATTATTTTTAGCAAACCCAGAGAATACCTTAGTAGGCATTTGGCTCATTGAAAATTGAGGCTCCTCATTTGATAAGCCTTCAAGTGGAGCGGCAAGCACATCTCTAATAGCATCTCCAACCTTGTTTTCCCAAAGTTGGTTTTCTGCAACAACAACAATACTATTAATATTTCCTGATGATTGTGGCACATATTTTTGTGCCGGTTTATCATCACATGCACAGAATAGTGTTACAACAACCAGTAAACTTAAAACGTTTTTTATCATTTTTTCTGAATTTATTTCGCTTAATTAGACACCACAAGCGTTGTGCCTATTTTGAGATTATTACTGCGAATATCGTTCCATTCTTTAATATTTTGAACAGAAACTCCAGGAAATTTTTGAGAAATACTCCATAGAGAATCACCTTCTCTAACTTTATAAGTAGATTTTCCTTCGGTATTGACAACTTTTTTAGGTTGAGCTGCACTTACCTTTTTTGAAGCAGTTGACGAATTTCTAGGGTAAATCG
>Ga0316189_10000193_pt1 | contig 58819 bp, 107 predicted proteins | sample LowCovwburrow_MG_FD_204930 | JGI IMG/M metagenome (GOLD analysis project Ga0316189, IMG submission 204930) | Coastal sediment microbial communities from Maine, United States - Lowes Cove worm burrow | ecosystem: Environmental > Aquatic > Marine > Coastal > Sediment | place: USA: Maine...
CACTAACTTGGTTTTATAGATACACATCTATTTGATGAGCTTTCACCCAAGGCTGGGCTTTCATTATTTAAGCCCACCTTGTGCGAAAAATCAATTCAAATTTATTTTCTACTGTAATTTTAGTTAAACTAAATTCATGGAGAGGTATTTTATAATGAGTGATGAAGTAGTTCCATATTTCAAAGTTGCAAAAAAAACATACAAGCCAAAATCGAAACTATATGGTGATGGGTATGCTAGAGAAATTTTAAACACATTAATTGATGCTGCTGAATTTAAAAAACGCAAAAGAATTATAGGCGGGAAGACTATTTATCTTGACCGTGGAGATGTTTTTATAAGCAGCACAGAGATTGAATCATCTACTGGTTTCTCAAGAAATTTAGTCTATTCGCGATTAAAAATTCTTATTGAAGAGGGAACGATCAAAAAAGTAGCAAGATACAACAAAGGAACTCTTTACAAACTAGTGAAGTACGATGTTTTTCAAGATAAACCATCGAAATTAAATGAAGAATCGCTATACTGGAATAAAAAAGACAGTTTGCGGACAACTAGTGAAGGTACTAGTGAAGGTACTAGTGAAGGTACTAGTGAAGGTACTAGTGAAGGTACTAGTGAAGGTACTAGTGAAGGTACTAGTGAAGGTACTAGTGAAGGTACTAGTGAAGGTACTAGCAACACTACTTTCCCTAATAAAAACAGTTCGGTAAGTGCCCCTAATAAAGATAATAAAGTAAATCAATTAAATCAAACAGTAGGTAAACCTACTGTATTCCAAAAAAATTCTGAGAATCGAGAACCAGAAATTCCACCACCGACTGATGAAGATTTTGAACATGTTGAATTTTTCGACTCGCAAGCTTTGTCGAACCCCGAACAAACCGATGATGATTTTCCAAGCAATCAAAATTTTGAAAACCAACCACCCCAAAGCGAGCCCACTACATATGAACCCACACAAACCGAACTCGACAGGGAAGCACTTCTCGCCAAACTTGATGAGGTTTGTCCTGTCCGCAAAAAGTTGGAGCCTAAAGCAACACGAGAGGCCGAAAACTCAAACGACAACACAACAGAAACGAAAAATAATACAAAGCCTCACAAAAATTTAGAAAACGATTTAAAAGGCCGTTCTGAAGACGACACCGATAACCAAGAATACTTCCCCACCGAAATAATCGAACCAGACCCACCACCCGAATCGATGCATAAAAAAACTACAAAGAAAATATCTAAGAAAGTGGTCAAAAAGAAGACAACGAAGAAAAGTGCAAAAAGCAAACAATGTCCAGATCAGATTTTTAAGGTTGTGACAGAATATCGAAATGCTTACCTCAATCGATATGGAGACACGCCAGCCAACAAAAGTAGAGATTTCAAGACAGCAGCAAATTTGATCAAAGAAATCGGTTTTGAAACTGCAATGAATGTTGTTAATTTTTATTTAAGTCACAATAAAAGATTTTACGTCGATACATACCATAAGTTTGAAACTTGTTTATCAGATGCCAGTGGCTTAAAAACTCAAATGAATACTGGCAATATTCGGACTAGTATTGATGCAAAACAAATAGAGAGAAAATCACACAATTTTAATACGATTGCAAAAGCAGTTTCAACTTTGGATGATAGTGTCTTCAGCTTGCCAGAAGAAAGGGAAGCTCAATGCAAAATTTCAGGAAAAACAGAAGGGGGTCAATGACATGTCTAATGCAGCTGAAGAAAGAAAAAAAAGATTTATTAATTTAATGACTTTTCTTGGCGAACAATGCAGTCGTGAAGTAGAGAGTTATACTATTGCATTTTATGCTAAAAATTTGTCTGAATATAACTTTGATAATGTGAATAAAGCACTCGAAGAAATAGCAAAAAAGACAACCAGATTTCCCACCATTGACGAGATAAAAAACGAGATGGGAATCGAGACAACAACTCCCAAACAATTATCGGTAACACTGGCTACAAGATTATCGGAAGCTGCGCGAAAATTCGGGCGTATCAATATACGTCAAAAACGTGATCTGATACTTAATTTCGTGGGTGACCCTAAGCTAGTATGTTTCACGTCCGAGGAGGGCTTATTCTCGCTGTATCAAAGCTTGGCAGATGATAAAATAACGGTGCAACAATGTGCAGCTAATCTTTCTAATCGCATATCAAAACTACCTCAAGAAAAAGTAGACGAAATAAACCATAATATCGAACACCACAGCCCTAAAACTAAAGCATCTAGTGAAGACATCAAAGAACAAGCTATGTACGTGAGAAGCAATTTTGCTAACGATAAAGAACATCAAAAAAAGGTTGATGAATTTAAGGCATCTAACAATCAAACTCTAAGTGATTTAAAATATGAGTTAAAGCAAAAAGTTGGTGCATTGGATTGACCTTTAAAGTATGATAGTTTAGTTTAATTAAAATGGAAGGTTTAGCATGAGTGAAGCACAGTATATTTTCAAAAAATACCCTAAAATTTATAAAAAACATAATGTAAGGATGTCTATCACCCAAAAAATACATGGGTCAAATGCACAGATAATTATTAATAATATAGGCGACGATCAAAACCCTATATATGATGTGAAAGCAGGCTCTAGGTCTAGGGTATTATATCTTGGTGACGATAATTTTGGTTTTGCTAGATTTGTGAACGACAACAAATTAGAGCTGGCTATGTTTTTCGGTGAGGGTATTCACTACGGAGAATGGGCAGGGAAAGGCATTAATTCAAGCGAAGGACTAGATGATAAGTATTTTGTCTCTTTTGAATGGTATTTATTTAAAGATAATGTATTACCACCTAGTCACGTTATGAAAGTACCTGTTTTGTATGATGGTAATGTTGACTTTAATAAAATAAATGATTGTATGGACGATTTAAAAACCAATGGATCTAAGCTGGTCAAAGGATTTATGAGGCCAGAGGGTGTTGTTGTTGACGTTGGTGAACAAAAATTAAAATATGTTTTTGATAATGAAGAAACAAAATGGCAAAAAAACAAAGGTATCAACAAAGGTATCAACAAAAAAGAATTTGTAGACTATTCACATCTATGTCAACTATTGCGTTTAGAAAAACTTCTTTCTCGTGATGAAAAGTATATTAGAGAATACCCAAGAAGCTTAAAGGATATAGTCAAAGATTATGTACACGATTTAATAGATGAAGAACAGATTACAGGCGATAGTGACAAGATAAAAGCTATTAAAAAAGGTGCATCGCAACAGATATTTAAGTTTATTAAGAGTGTAATTGAGAAATGAAGAAAGGCTAAAAATGGACAAGAAAATAACAGTCAAATTTTTGGAATCATATCGAGTTTATGAAAAAGAAGAAATTGTATTCAAATTTAATTATGATGGTGAGTTACTTACTTTTTTGATCAAAGATATTTCAGGTGTATATGATATGATTACGCTAAGAAATACCGCAGAAATAAAACTCAAAGACCATATGATAGCTGTTGGCTATGCTACTGAAGATAGCTGTATAGAGGTTGAGTATGGGTAGAACGACGAGAGTAATAGAGATGGTTGATAGTTTGTTGAAAATGGCTGTTGCTTTCCATCGCTCACCTAACGCTGTTTTAGAGATTTATGTTAGAACATTAATTTGTCCTGAATATCTTTTTAATAAATCTAAAGTTGATAATATCGCAAAAAAACATGGTCAACAAATAATAATGACAGCTAAAAAATTCGCTGAAGAAGGGATATATTCATTTGGTACATTAATACCGCTTGTAACCAATGTTTTTATATTTGTTGAATATCTTGAAAAAATGAAGAAAGGTTGAGTATGAGTAAAAAATACAAATTGATTCTAACTTCACTAGCTTTGTTCTCGCTCTATTCTTTGTACGTAAGATACACTAACCCAGAACTTACAGAAACACAGTTGTTTTTGAAATTGTTTGGATTTGATTCGTGAAGAAAGGATAAATATGAGATGTAAACTTTGGATATGCGCATACTGCAAAAATGCTACTCCTAAAATAATGGAAGAAGACCCAACATTTATGCAGCCATATTGTTCAGTATTTAATTATTTTGTCGACCCAGTTGATTTTTGTGATGATCACGAATTAGAAGATAAATGGAAAAGTGATAGTCACCCAACAAAAGAAAGTGAGGTGAATAAAGATGACTGAAATTGATCACGAATGCACTTATGAAATTGTATGCCCATATTGTGGATACGAGTTTTCAGATAGTTGGGAATACGCAGACGACAACCAAGATGAACATTGTGGCAAGTGCGGAAAATATTTTGAATACACAAGGGATGTTGACGTTACTTATACCTCTAAACAAAAGGATTGAAATGACTGAAAAATACAAAGTAAGAAAAATAGGCACGGGCTGGGGTTTGTTTTGTTTGGATCAAAAAGACCCGATTGAAACATCGCTGTTCGAAGGAATAATAATTGAGTTCGCTCGTAGAAAAAACTTAGAGTGTGATGAAGAAGCAGAAGCAGAGCTAGAAGAAAACTGCGAGAATTGTAAATTTTATATTGAAATAAACACACGAACACTAGAATCATTAAAACAAAGTTCAGAATTGGCCAAAGAATGGTTTAAAGGTATAAATGGAGCGTGTCAGAGATACCCACCAAGTATAAATATAGAAAAAGAATCAGATTATTTAAGAAATACTTTCCCATTAGTAAAACATAAAACTTGGTGCGGAGAGTGGCGCTCTAAAAGCAATAAAAAGAAATACATCAAAACACCTTATGGACCAATGGAGGTCATAGAATGAAAAACATAATTTTAATCGAATATAATGACGGAAAGACGAACCAAATAAAATTGAAAAAAGACCCAGAAGCTCTTTACAGTAATATAGTTGAGAATTTGAAAGCAAAAGGGTTAGTCAGATTAGAACAAGACGATAAAAATTATTTTTTGGATTGTCGAAATATTTTTTGTATTAGTTTAACTTCTAACAGAATTTTAAATAAAAAACTTGCTAAATAAACATGAGGGGTATGCAAATGAAAGATCATATCGGTCAAGAAATAAACTTGGGAAATTATGTTGTTTTTCATTATTATTTAAGCGATTCAATGGTGTCTGGGAAAGTTGTAAAATTTGAAGTTCAACATCAATTCATACCTATTGATTTTATTGTTGTTGATATTGGTGAAAAAAATTTAATAAAATTAAATAGTATTGACTCGATAAAGTTGTGTGACGAACAAGAAAGGCTATTGAAATGAAAACAATACCGCACACAGTTGATAATATAGATATAGAGTTTTATTGTAAATGTGGAATGCTAGAGATGTGTTCAATAAACAAGAATTTTGATCCAATAAAGAATCATTCTTGTAATTATTGTAATCAAGAATTTGTATTGAGTTTTAATGGTGGAAAGGGGAAGGTTGAGATAGATGAGTGATATCACATTTGTTCTTCTAGCTATAGCTTTTGTAATCGGTGCATATTGTTTAGGTGTGTGGGATGCTAGATGTAGTCAGAATAAATTAATTAATGAAAAACACAAAGAAATAGGTTCTCTATATGATGAGAATAAGAGACTAGAACAAGAAATCGAGAGACTAGAACAAGAAATCGAGAGACTAAAAAGCGGTGCGAGAACTTAACGAGTGAGGGAATTAGCAAATGGGAACACACAGGGATAAAAAAAATCCAATTTGCCCATATTGTCATACTGAACAGGATGACATTGACGAAATAGACAAGATTGATCTTAGTATTGATCCTTCTATGGAGTGTCATGATTGTGGTGAAGAATTCAATGTTGAAATAAGATACACAACAAGGAACAAGAAATGAATAAACAAGAAATTGAATACAAACTGAAAGAAAACAAGATTAACTTTGAAAGATATCAAGATATATTGAAAACAACTGCGATAGCTTTATCAGACATAGACGATCAAAAAAAAGAACTACAGGCAAAACTCGAAGAGATAAACAAAAAGCCAGAGTTTAGTTGGTGGGTTCCTAAACTTGGTGAAGACTGTGTTGTCGATGAGTATTATTATATTGATACTGCAACAGATGGAGAAGACCCTTTATATAAAGCTAATTGCTATGAGTTTAATGCTTATGGTTTAGATTTAAGAGATTACGATTTTGAAGCATGGAAAGCACGCCAAAGAATCCAACGTACGGCTGATAAACTACATGGGTTTAGGTATGAGTTTCAAAAGGATCAAGCGAACTATTTTATAAGAATAGATCGAGATTTGTGTATTGATGCTAACACTACAATGAAGATTCATTTTGTTATTTACTTTGAATTAGAGGAAACAGCTAAAGAATGCCTAGAGCTATGCCGCAAAGATTTCGAGTTTCTGGCTAAGGGGTTTGATAATGGTAAATGAAGATGATAGACAAAAATTATTCTTGCACTGGTTAGCTCATCGAGGCAATGGAGCTAGAATAAAAATCGGCTATGATACTTTTGAGTTTAAAACAGGTAAGTTTATTTGTGTCGAAAAAGGTAACTCATGTGCAGTTGACGAATGTGAGTTAAGCCATGTTTTGCCTCATGTCCGAATTGGTAACGTTGATTTGATAACAGATAAAACGCCCGATTATTTGTCAAAATTAGAGCCGATACCACCAAATGTGCAAATCACAATGAAGGGGTTTAGTGATGAGTGATAATGTTTTTGAAAACCAATACCAACAAGGGTTGCTAAACCAACTAGAGATAGTCAATTCAGGCTTATGCTTTGGCTTATGTACCATGTTGAGTGCGAAGAGTATGACCGTATGATTTGTGGTTCTGATGGGATACCGAAATCTATCAGAGAAAGAAATCTTATAACTCATCACGCTCTTAAAATAAGACTTAAAGTGTTTCCTTTCCCAAAATTTGAATTTAAAGATATAGGGACACAACCAATAGGCACGTGGCATGAAAAAATAATAGCTATTAGGTTGGTTGATCTTTCGTTAGATAGAGCTAAGATGGAATTGGATGCTATTAAAAAGGAATTGTATGGTGAACAAACACAAATAAAAGAAAATATAATACCTCCCCCGACTCCAGACCCATCAGACGGTCGAAATATGAAAGGTGGTTGGATAACGTGAATAAAAGACAACGCAAGAAGAAGTTAAAGAACAAGTGTAGATGTTGTGCGTGTTGCTCTCATTTGGGTGGTTCATCTATTGATGGTGGTTACTCTCATGTATGGTGTAAAGAGTTGAAATGGGAAGGCATAGAGCATCATGATGAATTGCAAGAAAAAATAAAATGTTCTAAGTTTAAATTGATTCTTCTGAGGCAAGACGATGAATAAAAGGCAACGCAAAAAAGCACTTCAAACTAAAAGAAGAAAGTTTAATGAATGGTATATAGATAAACTGAGAGAAGGAACGACACGAAAATATAAGCCTAAGCCTAGTGAAATTAGAGGCCAGAGTGTTAGTTTTGTTATTGTAGACGATAATATCAAAGGTGGATCGGTGTGAAGAGAAAAAAAGACTTGTATAGAAAGAAAAGAAGAAAATTAAAAAGAGATGCTGATTTCATTGATTATGTATTGAACACAACTACGACCGCACCAATAAAAGAAAACGCTAAAGTGTTCACAATCGAGTCGCTAAACGAAGTAATGAAATCGCTTCCAAAACCACCAACTCATAATATTTTAGCTCACCCGATAACTATAGCTAAATTTAACTTGGAGGGCGCTATACCAGACGAATTAATGAATGAAGATGAAGTTTTTAAAATACCCGTTAGAGCAGCTTTCATGCCGATGTTGGCTGAGCCAGAGTTTCGAGATAGTGAAATTAATTTTAACCCTAGGTGTTGGTGATGACTAAACAAGAATGGTGGGCGCTGACTAAAGAGCGAAATAAGAACATTTTTACATCTATATTAGAACATTGTTGTCTGTCACGTAAAAATATTTATGCACGTGAAGTATTAAATTGGCTTGAAGAGATGGAGTATTTGTATGACTGAATTTGTAGAGTGTGCAAGATGCACAAGTACAGTAGATCGTGAAAATACGTGGACAACTAAAGGATCTCCACTATTGTGTGGTTTTTGCAGTGGGACACACTTAGGTATCATACAAAAATATCCAAATCAATATAGTGAGGAAACGCTAAGGTTAGCGAAAGGTATAACTCAATCATTTAATATCATACTAAACAAAATAGAAGATTTATTGGAAAGGTAGATAATGACTGAAATAAAGAAAGCAAAGTGCTGTGGGACGTGTAATTTTTACGATACGAAAGATGTTGATTCAATGTGTTGTGATGAAAACCAAGGATGTGATTTAGACATGGGAAAAGCGCCAACGCCTATAGATGATTGCGACAAACACGAATGGAAAACCGAAAACGGAATGGACAGCGGTGGGTGAGAAATGATTAAACATATATTTTTGCTTCCTTATTATGTAGCAATGGCCAATTATATTGTTGATGAATTATTGGAAGAAATAGAAAAACAAGAATGGGAGACTGAAGGATGATTTACAAAGTAGCAAAAGTAAAAAGTGTATTTTTTGGATTAGAAGATCACAGGATATTAACATTTTCAATCGGTTTAGATTATGGTGGTACTCACCAAGGTTTTGGTGGTTATGCTTTAGATACATACGACAAAGAGAAAAAAAGGCGAGTTGGTTGCGCTGCTGGAACTGATTTAATTCTTAAATTATTAAACTTTTTTGAAGTAGAACAAATAACAGATATAAATGGTAAGTATATCTATGCAGTACTTGACAAGGACAATATATGTGGGAGCATTATTGGATTAAAACAATTAGAACCTGATGGCAACAAAGAACTGTTGATCAAAGACTGGAAAAATGAGTGGTTCCCAGACAAAAAAAATTAAATAGAGGTGAAAATGAAACTATCAGACTTCAAAACAAAGCAACTGAGAGTACAAGAAATCGTAAGTGATGGGAAATTGCTATTAATGAAATTCCATCAAAAGAAGATCACATCTGCAAGGTTCACGATTAAGATGAAGAAATTGAATAAAGAACAAGATCAATTGATTGCAGAGTTAGAGCCGATTGTGAGTGATCCTAGCTTGATAGTTGACGACACTGAGCCAAAGAGCTAAAATGAAACAAGAAAAGCTGATGTATTCTTAGAAGCCGCTTTAGGTGCTATAACACCCATGATAAGCGGTTTCTTCTTGCCTAAAATTCATCATTCCAATTTAGTTTAATCTAAAGTACAATCGTTGTATCAAACTTAAACATTTAGGAGGTGAATAAATGAACGAGAAACCAACTTTTGACAACGACCATGGTGGATTTCTGTGGGCTTTAATCGGGTTTTTAATACCAGTGGTAGGGCTAATTCTCTATTTCATCTGGAACGACGATAAACCCCGTAGATGCGAATCAATCAAAACAGGCTTCACAATCGGTTTTGTATGCTGGTTTGTAACGTGGGCCTTGGCTAATTGTGGAAGCTGATTAAAAATGACTGAAGAAAAAAAAGAACCGAACAAAAAAACAACTACCACCAAAAAAAAGGTGATTAAAAAGAAAATTGTCAAGAAAAAAGTAATTAAAAAAAAGATTGTGGAAAAACCTGTTATTAAAACTGAGTTGACTGATAAACAAATAAAAGCAGCTGGGGATAAAGAAGGAAAAAGGATTGAAAACCTACGTAAGAAGGTTAAAAAGCCAACAGCTAATCGTACTGAGCTAAAACAAAAGATGGTTGATTTTTTTGGAGAAGTTGTTCCAGCCAAAGAAGTCAAAAAAGAAACTGTTTACGCCACAAAATGCACACATGAGATTATCGAGGGTGTTACTAAATACATTCGTATGGGCTCGTTTATCGAGACAGCGTGCTTAATGAACAATATCAGTTATTCAGCCTACAAATCATGGATGAGACTAGGTGCTAGGCTTAAAGATGATGCAGTGACATACGAAGAAAAATTAAAAATAAATCAGATCTATGAAAAATTTTATGATGCCATATCAATGGCAGAAGCAGAAAGCGAAACACACTATGTCAAGATCGTCGCAAAGGAAGCACAAGCTAATTGGAACGCTGCGAGGTTTATGCTATCCCAAAGGTTTAGAAAACACTGGAACAACGCACAAACAACAGTCACGCACCAAGGAAGCGTTGATAGTAATGTGAGTGGTACGATAGAGCATCAACACGTACTTTCAATAGACGAAAAACGTGATGCAATGAAAAAGTTAATGGATAGTGATGAAGCTCTTGACGCTGCATTTACGGTGCTACAAACACTAGACGGATCAAACCCAGATGAATTTTATGCTAGTGAAGAGGCGCAAAAAACTATAGGTGAATTGGAAGAAGAACAACTTAAAAAAGAAAAGGACGGTAGTAAACATGGAAGTGAAACAGCCTAAGATTGAATTAGTTGATATTGAGAAATTAATTGATTATGTCAACAACGCAAAAACTCATAGTGAAGAACAGATTGAAAAGGTAGCGTCAAGCATCAAAGAATTTGGATTTATTAACCCGATCGTGATTGATAAAGACTTTGGAATTGTTGCTGGTCATTGCAGAAGCAAAAGCGCAAAAAAGCTTGGACTAACTAAAGTTCCTTGCATCATTGCAGACCACCTAACAGAAGCCCAAAAGAAAGCTTACGTGCTTGCAGACAACCGCCTAGCTGAGTTTGGTACAGGTTGGGATAAAGACCTATTAAAAATCGAGCTAGACGATATCAAAGACAATTTCAACTTAGATGATATCGGGTTTGATGCTGGGTTTTTGAGTGAGTTGGATATTGATTTTAGTGTTGAGGGTGATACACAGTCAATTGATTCAACTAAAGATGATAATGTTGACGGAGCTAAAGAATTTTCAGAAGATGATTTCAGTAAATTTGATAATCAATGCCCTAAATGTGGATTCGAGTTTGACAACAAGAAAGGTTAAATATGAAACATCCAAAGCTAGTTAATGGCCCGTGGTTTTTAAAAGATTTGAAAAGTGGAAAATTAGGAGCTCCAAAACTTAATAAAAAAGTTCTATCATGCTTTTGCTGTGGTGGCGGTTCAACTATGGGCTATAAACTAGCTGGGTATGATGTTCTAGGAGGGGTTGAAATTGACCCAGAAATGCAAAATATCTATGTTAAAAATCATAACCCTAAATATATGTTCAAAATGGGGGTAGGTGATTTTAATAAATTACCTCGTGAAAAAATACCTGATGAATTATTTGATTTAGATATACTTGATGGATCACCACCATGTTCTAGCTTTTCTATGGCTGGATCAAGAGAAAAAAAATGGGGAGTCGAAAAAAAATTTCGTGAAGGACAAGCCAAACAAGTTCTTGACGATTTATTCTTCACGTTCATTGAAACAGCTAAATTACTTCAACCTAAAGTTGTTGTCGCTGAAAATGTTAAAGGGCTCATTCAAGGTAATGCTCGTGGCTATGTGAAAGAAATATTCAAGGGATTAAAAGATGCTGGTTATGATAATGTACAGCTATTCCTTTTAAATTCTTCAAAAATGGGTGTTCCACAACGACGAGAAAGAACTTTCTTTGTGGCTAACCGTCTTGGTAAAAAATTGAAGCTTGATTTTGATGAGAAAGAAATTTCTGTATTAGAAGCGTTTTCAAGTATTGAAAAAATAAACTACAAAGGAAAAGATTATTCAAAAAGTTCAATGGTTAAATATTGGGAGCAATGTTTACCGGGTGAGAGTTTTTCAAAATATCACCCCAAGGGTTCTTTGTTTGGTCAGACTAAACTGCCAAAACATAAACCGGTTGGAACACTTACATCAAAAGATTATCAATATTGGAGTAATGAGACACCTAGGGGGTTATCAAAACATGAGTGTTTTATATTGCAATCATACCCTCAAGATTATTTAGTTAAAAATGATGCTGAAGCAAAATATATATGCGGAATGTCAGTACCCCCATTCATGACACAAAGATTATCATTAGAAATTTATAAACAAATATTGCATGGAAAATAAAAATGAAAATAATCCCATTCAACGACATTAAATCAAAAAAATTCTATCTGAAAGTTTACGACGATAATGGAAAGCTTGTATTCAAGAAAGCAACAGCACACGAGCCTAAAACCACGTTTAGATCGAGGTTAAAGGTCGTGCAAGACGAATGTAATAAAGTTGTTAGAAAAGGCGTTGAAAGCGAGATTAAGCGCAATTGAACTTGCTTTTTAAATCGTGTTGTTTCTCAAATGATTCGTAGTTGTCAATACCAACGTCTACGATCATTCTTAGGATTTCTTGCATAGGCTTACCTGTGTCCTCAGACAAAGATTTGAGCCTATCCCACGTTACTTTGGGTGCGTCGAGTGGGCCTCTTATGTGTTTGATCTTTTTGTTTTTCATTATAGCTCACCTTCAATCAAATTTTTCAAAACTGTTGCTTTCAGACAAAGATTTTGTATTGTTGTTTCTAAATCATTGTCTCGACACATTTTTAAAACGGCTATTTCTGTTTCAATAAAAATCAAATTCTTTTTTAGTTCTTTATTGTCGAATAAAGTGTACATTTTTTTATAAAATTCATTTAGATTTGTCATTATCACTCCTTTTTTTTAATCCAGTTGATCCACAATCGCAATTATACCAAATGTTATCATTGCTATCGTATTTGTAGTTTGTGTTTGTAGTTTTGATATCGGTGCCACAACATTTACATTTTTTATTTATCACGACTGGTGGTTGTTGTAGGCGTTCAGTTAGTGAAAAATTTAGTTTGTTAGTTTCCATGTTGTGACCTTTCATTTTATTAATTAGTTAATTCATACTTTTCACGATCATCACGATTTATTTCATCTTCGTCTATTAAACATCCAATAAAATGATTATATGATTCAACTAATTCATTCTCATCAGCCCAATCTAGTTTTTTTTCTGATCTAATACCATCCAGATAATCTATGTATATATCCACATATTTTGTGCTGTTCAGATTGTCATTTAAAAATTCTCTTGCTTCATCAATATTTAGTGTTTTTTTTGCGTTTAACATTATACCACCTCAATTTTTGCAACTAATTTTATACCGCCTTCTTCCAACAAGTGCCTAACCTCGTAATAGCTGCCTTTTTTAACAATGTCATAATCTCGATTATTGATTGTTATTATTTTGCTACAATTAAAAAAACTAGTTGATCTGATATGCTTACATAAATCATCTAAAGTTGAGTAGTACATAATTTTCCTTTCGGTTTGAGTTAACAATCTCTCTGCCTTGTTATAATACACTTATCGAACATTGTACAATTTAATTTAATCTAATTTGTAAACACTTGATTATATTAAGAAAAACAAGCTACAATTTATCGCTATATAATTGTTTACAAATTTTTTTAGTTAAACTAAAATAGCACATCTATTTCATTGAGGAGCTATGAATGACCGAATCACAATCAGATCGAAATTGCTATATATGCAATATTTCAGAAGAAAAACCGAATACGCATTATAGTTACACATGTACTGCCATTTATGGGTTTGAGCACTCCAAAAAACCTTGGGACAATCTAAATACTCACAACCACAAAAAATTCGTATGCCCAGACTGCGTTTTAAAATTAGAAAAAAAATCTGGTGATATTTTTAGATCAATCGACAAGCTTGTTTATGATCATATTAAGGAATTGAAAGGGATGGCAAATGAAATCAGTAACAAAGATACTTGAACGCATAACGCTGCAATCGAAATTAACGATGATCGGAGTATACGATATTAATGAAGCCCTACAAATCGCGTATGTAGCTGCTACACTTGGGATCACGACAGATGATTATAAGAAGCTTCGAAATGAGAAGAAATTGGACTTTGAATTGAAAAGGAAAGGCGATGAAAAAAATAAACAAACTAGTAACAGTAACTGCCTCAACAAAAATCAAAGATAAAAAGAGAATTACTATATTTAATACTAAAAACATAAATATTAGTTGGGATAATATTGAATCATACGAGCCACATCCAAACGGTACTTACCTAGTTTTAGATAGGAATGCAAAGGTATTTGTTATGAATAAATACGCTTCTAAATCAGTGTTTGGGAATGCACTCGAACTTGAATCTGTGCAAGAAATTCACTCGAAATTTTTTGGGCTTAAGACTGTTAAACAAATTTGTGGGGTGCGTTGATATGCATGGTGGAGGCTATCCCAATCAAAAAGAACATGAAGCGCTTGATAGAGCTATGAGCGACCTAGTTGAAGCGAGAGTTAAGCATGAATTAGAATACAATCTATCAACATATGGTAGTAAGATAAAAAAAGAAATGGATCAGCTTATTGATATTATAAAAAGAAAAAATCAAGTAATAAAACAATTAAGGGAAGAGCTATTAAACAGAAAGGGTTGATATGGCAGAAATAACAATAGAACAATGTGATAATGGTTATATTGTAAAAGCAAAAAGAGTTGAAAAAAAACATCACACAGCTATTACTGTGGAAAACAAATGGGTTGTTCAAATAGCAGGAAAAGAAGATTTGATTAATGCTGTAGAAGTAGCTTTTAAATGGAAACAAGAGTTTTACAAGAAAAACGCAGAGAAATAGGAATGTTAAATAATGCTTTTTAAGAGGGAAATTATAGAATATTGTAGAACTGAAGCAAAAGACGTTTACGATGAAATGGCGAGTACAACAAGGAATCCAGAAGTAAAACTTTTGAGTTTCGTAGCGTTGTTTGAGTTAGCGATTTTAGATAGCTTAAAAACAGAAAAAAACAAAATAGCTTTCGTGCAAGATACTTTGCATGATATCGAAAAATATATTGTTAGTGAAATTAGGAAAGGTTAAAAATGAGTTGTTATTGTAGCGTAGATAATGCGCCTTGTCAATACTGTGAAAACGGTGAAGCAACAGGTAGAGATTGTAAAAAATGCGAATTCGGTGAAATATACGAAGTGCATACTGAATGGTATGATAATGAATGGTGTAGTAATTGTAATTATAATAGTGAAGACGAAAAGGAAACAAAAATGGACGAAGAAAAAAAACCCAAATTTGAAATGAATGAAGTTGTTTATTGTAAATTAAATGATGGAGGCTCTAATATTTTTATAGAACGAGGAAAAATATATTCTATCACTGATTGCTTAACTAGAGCAGGGTTTGAGTATAAAATAAAAACTAACAACTACAATTTCACAAGAGAAGAACATGAGATTGTAAAACTAGATAATGAAAGCCTATCAAAAAGTGTCGAGCTATACGAAACAATCAAAAAAGCACACGATGAAATTGAAAGAGCAATGTTCAAGGTATTTAATTCAGAGGCTAAAAATGATGAAGATTAAAACAAAATCAAAATGCGAGTGGTGCAAAGGCTTAGAGGGTATGGGGTGTGTTTGTAGTGCGTGTGGGAGGTGGTTGTAATCAAATGCAAATAATCATAAAATTAATAATATGTTTACTAGTCTCAATCCTAGCCAGCGTGATTGTTTTGATTGCGTTGGTTTTGGTTGGGCTTTGAGGGAGAATTGTGAAAACTGAAATTCTTTTTAAAGAAAATTATGATGGACATGAGCACAATGTGTCACTTTTCATATATGATGAAAGCGGAATGGATCTTCATTGTCAGACTGGTAGCAGCCACCACAAGGCAATTGAGAAAGCAACTAAAATATTAAACAAGAGAGGCTTATCAGTTGGTAAGCTTGAATTTATCGGGCCAACGGGTGCTTATTATCCTGTTGAAAAAATAAAGGTGGAAAAAATGACTAAATTAAAAAGCATGAAATTTAAGGTTGGTGGTGATGTTGAACTAACAAATAATATATTAGATCAATTAAAAAAAATGGGATACAAAACAAAGTTAATGGGAGTGAAAACGCAATATATTTATGCACATTTCGATGCTACTATTACTCACAGTACTTCGCCTAATGATAAATTTTTTCCAGAATATCCATTAAAAACATACGACGATATAAAAGAAAAAGACGCATATGCAAATTACATGTGTTTAAAATGCAATTTAAAAATGCTTTCAGCAAGTAATCCTCCAAGTTGTCATCAGTGTGGTATTTTTGGAAATGTAGTACAATACTACGTTAGTATAGACAAATCAAACGGAACAGACAAAACAGGTATTTTAACAGGTCATACAGAAAATGGAGTGATTAAAGTGGATGAATTTAAGACTGTAGAAAACGAGTATAATATTAATTTCCAAACAGCTATGGAATTAGCTGAAAAGGAAGGGAAGAAATTTTTAGGTGAGAAAATAGATAAAGATACAGTTTTTTATTACGATGAATTTCATGGAAAACATAGTTTAAAGGATATAGAAACAGGAATAGTGTCAAGTATAACAATTAATTTTAATTTTGTAGATCAGATGTTCAAAGAGTACAAACCAGAGCCAAAAATTATCAGTTGGTTTCGGCCTAAGCATGTTTGGCATGAAAGTGATGATTTCCATACTCTATACACAGGTAGAAGTTATAAAAGCAAAGAAGAGTACAATCCAAGTTCAAGTGTGAAAGTTGTAGAATGGATTGAAGAAAAACATCCAGAAACATGGGAGCAATGCGAATGACCCCAATCCTAAAAAAATGCTGGTCTTGTGATCACTGCAAAATAACTGGATTAAAACAGGGGTTTTGTAAATCGCATAAAATTTCGGTGTGGTCTATGATGGAGTGTAAAAGGTGGGTGCGGAGTGAGTGAAGATTTAGATGTGAGACTAAAAGATTTAATCATAAATACATGTAATAAAATTGGTTGTGATGATTGTGGTTTGCAAAATGGTGACGATGGTGAATGTGCTATGACTGATTTGCAAGATAGGATTAATGAAAATGAGTAAATTAAAAGACGGAGAGCCTTGTGGTAAACATGCTGGGTGTTTAAATCATGTATCTCATCCATGCGAAGGGTGTGGAAGAATAAATGGGAAAAGTGTTATGCCTGAATTAAAAAATGTTGAAATTTATAGTGTATCCTTGGTTGAAGAAGGTGGTTATCCCTTTAAGAAAGTGAAAAGTAATGTTGTGAATAAGATCAAGAAAGCTAAGTGCTGCGAAGATTGTAAATTTTTTGATGCTTCTTATTTTTCTGGTGTAATGGAAAGAACTGGTAAATGTAAAAAGCACGATAAAGCTTTGGATATAACTAGTATTTGTAAAGAGCATAAACCACACGAAAAGGATGCTTTCTATGTCGATTAAGAAAGCTAAATGCTGTGGGACGTGTAAGTTTTGGTGGGCTGATCCATTTGACGATTATGAAGCTGAATGTAAATTAAAATTTAAACGTAATGTAAATTGCTGCCAAGTATGCGACAAGCACGAATGGAATGAAGATGAATGATGTTGATTGTTGTCAGACATGTGCAATAAAATATAAAATAGGTAGTCATTATTGGTGTCCTGTTAAAAAGAAGATTTTAGATTCATGGGATTTAATGATTTATTCATGTGGTGATTGGAAGGATGAAGATGAATGATTGTTTAGCTATACAGCCGATTCATTATTTTTTTATGGGTGTTTCTAGCACATGTTTTTTTACTTTTATTTGTTACTTAGTTACTTTGAAAATACATAAAGAAATGGCAGATCGTATTTTTAATTTAGGTTTTTTAGCAACTTTTGTAATGAATATTATATTTTTGATAATGAATATTATGGATTGATACAATGACTGAAATAAAGAAAGCTAAGTGCTGCGAAGAAAACTTTGTTAAACTTCTAGAAGTAGTTGAAGTGATATCAGAAGATGTATCGCTGTCATCTCCTAACAGTTGCGTGGGAAGGTCTTATAATGGCCATATTGAGATGTGTAAAGAAGTTTTAAAGAAAGTGTTGGAATCAAATGAATGAGATAAAAGAAGCTAAATGCTGTGGAAACTGTAAATTTTTTTTAGAAGTAGCAGAGTATTGTGATGTTCATAAAATTGGATATAAGAACGGATATGATTTAGATCACTCTTATATTTGTGACAGTCACGAACATAGAGAAAATCATGATGAAGATGTTATTTTTAATAGTGAATGGGAGAATGATGTATGACTATAAAATTATTTGGTGCGATAGACTTTTGTATAGAAGCGCACAGAGGACAGAAAAGAAAATACTCAGGAGAAGATTACGCAACACACCCTATGGCTGTAGCAATGCTATGCCAAGCGTATATGCTAGAACCAGATGCTGTTATAGCTGCGGTGTTGCATGATGTTATTGAAGACACAGACACAACCATAGATGAAATCAAATGCCTTTTTGGTGATAGTGTAGCTAAATTAGTGCTAGAAGTTACTGATGTTTCTAAACCAAGCGATGGGAACAGAAAAGTTAGAAAGCAAAAAGACTTGGAACATTTAGCTAAAGCTAGTCATTTGGGAAAGTCTATTAAGCTTGCAGACTTGATACACAATACACAATCTATAGTTAAACATGATATTGGTTTTGCTAAAATTTATTTGGAAGAAAAAACACAGTTATTAAAAGTTTTAAAAGACGGTAATGGTTTTCTGTATCAGATGGCTATGCATGTTTTGGAAGAAGGAAAAAAATGTCTGAAATAAAAGAAGCAAAATGCTGCGAGCACTGTAAAAGATATTGTAATGAAATTACTGGAGAGCCACATCAATGCATGTTACATGACTATCTTAGAGACACAAAACCAACAAATACATGTGACGAGTATGAATGTGATGAATGGAGCGAAGATGAATAGCAGAAGTCACCATGCAAACAGTTGTTTGTTAAAAGCAATATTTTTAGCAGTTTTTTTCTCTATAATCCTATGTGCGTTTTTCTTTTACTTACTTGGGAAGCATTGGGGTTAAGATGACTGAAATCGAAAAGCAAATCAAAAAAGATGAAGATAAGCTTTACAGGAAAATGATTAAACCAATTCTCAAATCAATTGCACAGTTTGTACTCTTTGTGATATTCTTGAATTATCATTCAAACGATGAGTTTCAAAAAATGGTGTTTGTGGGGTTTCTAATCTTGTTTAGTCTTTTAATGTGAGGTTTGATTGTGGGAAAAAGAAAAAACGATACAATAATAATATCTATGATCTTACTTCTATTCGTTGCAGCTGGATTTGTAGTCGTTCAGCTTGAGAAAGCTAAGAAAAGCATACCTGAGCCGAAACCCCAAAGTATAGAATATCTCATTAAAAGAAATTTAAGGACTGTGTGTTTGGAGGGTGTTACTTATTGGGTCAAATACCCTTTCGGAAATTATGGCTTTCTAGCAGCTAAATACGACACGATTACGGGGGAAATTGAGCGATGCGAAAACTAATATTTATTCTGGTCTGTGTTTGGCTTTCAGCTTGCTTTGAATTTCCAGACTACCAGTGCGACAAAAAAGAACAAGCTAAGTTTGTTTTGAGTTGTATTGAAAACATGACAAATGGGCTTGAAGAAATGGACACAACCCTTTCATATTCTATTCCTAATAACTGCAAAGATCTATCGAGGGAACTGTACTGCTATGCTGAGGACTAATACTTGCTCAGTTTGTGACGGCTCAAAAACAAACATGTTTGGCTTCAAATGTAGAAAGTGTAACGAGTATGGAATTTTGTCTGTAGACCGTGAGCACGTTGTTTGTCCGTACTGTGGCCACGACCACGATAAGAAACAAGTAGAAATTAATGGAGACAGCGATTTATTTGATTGCCATGGTTGTCAAAAACAATTTAAAGTCGAAATAAAATACACAGCTTTGGTTTCAACTTTCATTTTAAAAAAAAAGAAAAAAACATGAAAAAAGAAAATAATATCATCGAACTAAATAATAGCTTCAAAGAAGCAAAACAATATCATGACATGATGACTAAGCAAGAAGATGATCGAATAAAATTGTTAGGATATAAACTCATCATTGGATTTGGCGTTGTGATGTTTTTGTTTGGTGTATTTTGGGGAGCATTTGGAGCGTGGGCATTTGGAAATTAGCAAAAAAGAAATCTTGATCCAAAAGAGAGTAAGGTGTTGCTACAATTGTACTCACGTTAAGAAAAAAACAGCACACACCTTGTTTTGTATGCACCCATGGGCTTCCAAAGAAATTTCACACGGTATAACTTCCCACGATTCTGTTTGCCAAAAACATGAGCCAACCAAAAAATAATCTGCTATCATAGTCATAGAAATAAATACACATCTAGGGCTAAATAAAATGAAATTTTCAGAAAACGAGAAAGCCCTTGTTTTGGTTTTTACTGCATTCGGGTTTGTCTGTGGTATATGGTTGGGGTGTCAAATGGTCAAAATAATGCACGAGACCGACAGGATTCACTTGATTTATGGCGGTGACTATTTTTTCTTGTTTGACAAATACCATAATTATTGAGGGTTATTAAAATGCTAGAAATTGATAAAAGATTATACAAAAAAGAAGAAAACTCAAGCAAGAGTAAAAAATATTTAAAGTGGGCGCTTGGTGCAGCGATTGCATGTTCAGGGATCGCACTATCTATAACCATCGTATTTAACAATGAATCTGGTTCTCAGATAGTCAAACAGTGCGATGGAGACAAACAAGCACAGTGGGCATTGGATTGTATCGAAAAGGGAGCTAACGGGCTACAAAACAGAAAGCGAGCGTTGATAATTGATAAGTGTTATAATAAAGCTCGAAAACTATACTGCAAAAAAGAAAAGATATAACGATGAAAATAGTGCATTTCACACAAATTTTAATTGGTTTAGGGTTTGAAGTCTATGGGCTTTTTAATGGCTTAGACTGGCAATTGATTGCGCTAGGAAACTTAACTGTATATATTGGTATTATTCAATATAAAAATGACAAAATAACTATGCCTGATGATGGCAAGTAGATTTAACACAAAATACTTAGGAGTTTTTTTGAAATGAATGCAAAATTTGGATTTATACCGATTGTGATTTTTGTAGCTTACATTGGGATGATTGTTGTCTCTGAATACGTGAAAACATCGAGTGGGGTAGCTGATGCAAAGGCCGATTTAGTTGATAAGATTAAACCAGCTAAAGCCCAAAACCAGTTTATAGACTCCTACCATATACCATTAGACAAACCGTTATGGACAGAATGCCGTATTGATCCAAAAAATTTAAATGGTAGACGTTGCCATAATGATATTGAAGTTTGTTATTTTAATAAGACTGATATTAGTTGCTACGAAAAAACGAAAGGTAGATAAATCATGTTGCCTCAATTAAGTACAATGCAATTGTCATTATTTTTGTTCTCTTGCGCTATGACTATTTTTTCTATTTATAAATTTTTGGAAAAAGATAAAAGACCGCAAGTTAAGCCATTAATCAAGTGGGGTGTGCTTGTTATATTATTCTATCTAACTGCACTAGCAACCCTCAACATGGCATCATTTAACGCACTGACAAAGCCCAAAGTATTTAAATTAGAAATCGGTAGTGGTGATTAGTGACCAAGAGAACAGATTACATCCTAACAATCGGCCAAGTTGTTGATGCTATTTTAAAAGACAATGATTTAGTTTTTGAGGCTGATTGTGGTGTTATGGAAATCGCATATCACAATGGTTTTATCTATTGGATGTACAAGCAACGTGGACGACCGAAAGAAAAACTTAACCCTTGCCTAGTCGATCAAAATAAACGCTTTCGTATTAAGATCAAAGAATATAAGGTAAAAGGGTTTACATCAGGATTTATTAAATCAGGAGAGCCGTTAACAGTACATGATATTAATAACCTGATGATTAAAGATTTTAAGAACGTTAAGACAGCTAAGAATGATATAGAAATAGAAATTTTTCTAAGGGAGGTTTAGAAATGCAAGGACTAGAAAGAATGATGGCAGTTAATCACTCAATGGGTGGGGACGGAAATCTATTCCCACAGAATTCAAAAATAGGAAGCAAAGGACAGCCGAAAACATATAGAAATATCATTAGAAAAACATATTTTACTTTTCAGACAATGATTAAAGACTATATGAAATCTTATTCTACTCCTATGCATGAAAACTCTATGTGTGATATGTGTGGTCAATTTGGAGCTATTTACAAAACCAACACACTTAAAGCATGTTATAAAAAAGAATGTAAATCAAAATTATAATATTGAGGGATGTTTAGAATATGAAAAGTAGATTTGATTATGTCAAATACGATGATAAAGCAATTGAGCAACAAGATTTATTTAAACAACAGTTTATGGTTTTAGATAGTACAGTTGCAAATATATTGGATGACTCTGACTACACAAAAGAAGTCATTAAACATTTAGAAATAGCTTATATGATGGTTGGTAAACAGGTGAGGGATCAACAAATTTTCAGGAATAGAACAGCAACCCTACAAGAAGAAAGAAAGGATGGTTAACCATGGCATTAGAAACATTAAAGGGAGTGAAAGAAATTGGTGGGTATAAAGTTGCTGAATTTGATAAAAATGGTGATTTTAATTGTAAACTTAACGAAATTGATAAATATTTTGTAGTTATTCGGCAAAGAAATAATATTATCGAATTTAAAATACAAAACGGCCCCATAAAAGAAAACGGCGTCAATGGTTGTCAAGTTGATACAATCATAGAAACAGCTAAAAAAATGTATGAAGGCTTTCAAAAAGATTTTGCACCATGTGAAGAGACAGCGCAAATGATTAAACATTGCCAAGCGATCATTGATTTAACTGCAAAAAGAAAAGCAGACAGAGAAAAACGAGGCGTTGAAGGATATAGCAAAAAATAGGAGAAATTATGTCATATTTCCAATTCATACCATTTTTAATTTTTTATTCAATCGTAAGTGCAATTTCAGGCGTGGTGGTTTTCTTTGATTTTAAAACTGAGCAAGTCAAAGTTAGATCGTGGGATGATTTTAAATTGTTCTGTAAGCTAACATGTGTATACGCTTTGTTGTGCGGTCTGTGGTTTCTGCTAAGTGCCTACATGCTGTTGGATATTAATTGATGATCGAACTTAGAAAAACAGACAGAGATTTGATTAAAATGCTTTTGCATTCTCAAGGGCTTTTTGATCGGATACTAAAATACATTGAAGAACAAGGCGAGTTGAACATTGAGCTTTCATGGTGTGTGAGACGTGACACTAGGAAAAATAGGAAAAAAATAAAAGATGAGTTGGTAGACAATTACATCATGCTTGGCCAGCTTATTGAGGGCTTCTTCAAAAACGATATGGAATTTAGAGAATTGCTAGAACAAAAATTGGATGAAATCAGAAAAAAACCTGAAATTCAATCTATGTTGTAGACTTTCTTTTTCAGAAGTTTAATATCTTCTTTGTGATCTACCAATTTTTCTTTGATTGATTCAATATCTTTATCTATGCCTATTTGTTTGTTCTTCATTTCAGACATGCTTAAAGCCATAGAATCGAGTTTTGTTTTAATCGGCTTCATCGAATAAAGGAAAAACCATATAGTTAAACCCAAGCGTCCTAACTCTGTTCCTAGTATTGATATGAAATCGAATGACATTAGTTTGACTAATCCTTGGTTTTTTGATTAAAATGGTTTCATCAAATATAATGGTAACATATATTAATTTCAATAAATCATTTGATTTTTATTTATACAAAGAACTATAATGTTTTTGTGCACAAATTTTATTTATTTTTTAAAAGGACATGAATCATGGCAAAAAAAGAATTAACTTTCAAAGAAGCAGTGAAAAACCTCGGCACAGCTACCAGTGATGTGGCTGTAGTGACCAAGAAAAACGCTATCGAAGCAAAAGACAAAACAGTCAAAGTAACAACTGAAACTGTTATTCCAGCTGCAAAAGAGGGATACGCAAAATCTCGTGATGTAGTAGAAAAATCTTTTGACTTTACTTATCCTAAATTAAAAGCATCAGTGCTTTATATTTGGAGTGCATTGCTTTGGTTGTATTCAAATTCTATCGGTTTGTTGCTTGGCAAAAAAGAAAAAGTTAAGCCAGTATCAAAGAAGAAAACTTCTTCCAAGAAAAAAGTTTCAACTAAGAAAAAAATAGCTAAAAAAGCTTTAACTAAAAAGTAAGCACTCCTCTGTTTACTTCGGGATTGTTCAATTAGGCTGGTCAAGATTTCTTGATCAGCCTTTTTCTTTTCAAATATGTTAAAATACCCACAAGAGCAACTACCACAATTCAATTAAATCATTGTCATTCAAGGGCTATGAAGGATGAAGTTGACCACGTTTAAAATAAATTTAATGGTCATCATTTTTTTGGTGTTTGTTTGTTGCACTTGACTTTCGTTAGACTAATCTATAGCGTTGAAACGGCCTTTCTGTCCGTGTGCTTTAGGCTTTCGATTATGATTTGACTATGCGTCACTCAAGTTTTATTTGCCTAAAGCACACACAGGGGTTGCCAACCAGCTTTATGATGAAAAATTTCAATTTTTATTTAAACTTTTTTCCTTAGTGATAAAGTTTTTTTGAGTAAACCTAGCAAGTGAAACTCAGTGATTGAAAGATAAGCATTTTAGAGTTGGTTTTTTAGTGTCATTAAATGTACAATGTAAGTGATTTCAATAACAACTAGGCTCAAGTTTTTCATGGATGATAAAACGCTGCTTAAAATGAAATATGCTTTTCCGCACACGTTTGCTAATCACGTAACTGATGGCGAATTTGAGATATACCCCTATATTGCCATGATCGGAAAAAAAATATCTGAATTGATCAAGCAGGGCGGTGGTAAGCTAGTTGTTGAAATGATGCCTAGAAGTGGAAAATCATTCTTCATTTCACAATGGGTTCCAATCTGGTTTTTGGAAATGTACCCACACAAAAAAGTTATTTCAGCAACATATTCAGCAGATCTTTCCCGTGAGTTTGGGCGCAAAGTTAGAAATGAGTTTATTAATAATCCATACCTAACGACAGAATTGGATTCTACAGCTACTAGAGCCGATGCATGGATGACTAAGCAAGGCGGTGGTATGTATTCGGCTGGCGTTGGTGGTCCGCTCACTGGCCGTGGAGGTAATTTACTTTTAGTCGATGATGCCGTAAAAAACTGGGACGAAGCTGCAAGTCCTACATATAGACAACGAAACGTTGATTGGATGAAAACTACTCTATTAACAAGGGGTGAGCCGAACGCTGTATTTGTCATCTTAATGACACGATGGCACGAACAAGATTTGGCTGGAGTTATGCAGCAAGAAGGTGGCTGGGAAGTGATGAGATTCCCAGCTATAGCTGAAGATAACGACATTCTAGGTCGTAAAGTTGGAATGGCTTTAAATCCCAAAAGATATGGAATAGAGCGACTTGATGAGATCAGAAAAGCCCTTGGATCAAAATTCTTCTCTGCAATGTACCAACAAAGACCATCCCCAGAAGACGGTGATATTTTCAAACGCCACTGGTTTAAATATTACAAGAGAGCTGACAGACCACAACAATTTGATGCTATCTGTCAGTCGTGGGATATGGCATTCAAGGACACTAAAGGTTCTGCTTATGTTGTAGGTCAAGTTTGGGGTAGGAAGGGCGCAAACTTCTATTTGATTGATCAGATTAGAGATAAATTAAACTTTACCGAGTCGTGCAAGGCTGTTATTAATCTAACAAACAAATATCCAGACGTAAAAGCAAAGCTGATTGAGGACAAAGCCAACGGACCGGCTATTATTAATACACTTAAAGGCAAAGTTTCTGGTATAATACCCTTAAACCCACGTGGATCGAAAGAAGCTAGAGCATACGCAACGCAACCACTGTTAGAAGCTGGAAACATATTTTTGCCTGACCCTACAGAAAGCCCATGGGTTGAAGATTTTTTAGAAGAATGTGTTACTTTTCCGAACAGTGATTATAAAGATCAGGTTGACTCATTTACACAAGCTTGCGATTATTTGGGTGAGAAGAATAAACTATCAGACATAAATATTTTGGGCATAACGAAAACTAGTACATGGTTATGATTTTAAAAAAGGACGTTTAATGAAGACACCAAAAAAATCAATGGAAATAATAATAGAAAATCAATATGAAAATCATTATCTTGATTATCCTTTTATAAAAGAATGTAGCGATAAAATTATTCAATTAAAAGAAAACGGTGGTGGTAACTTAATTGTCGAGTTGCCACCTAGAACTTCAAAAACAACATTTTTTGCTAATGCTGTTCCAGCTTGGTTTAGCGGTAATTATCCAAAGGAAAATATTCTTATTGGTTCAAATCTTAAAGAATCAATTCAAAAATTTAAAAGCTGTATTCACACTGGTAGATATGATTTGTGTAAAGTATTTAGTATCATTGATAGGAGGTATGATTTAATGATTTTTGATGACCCAATGAAAATGAATGAATCAAAAAACTCAGAAGTAAACAAATGGTTTTTAGAATCTTTATTAACAAGAAGACAAGAAAATTGTGTTACAATTATTGTTATGAGTAGAGTTTTAAAAAATGATATTGCTGGCATTTTACGCAAAGAAAAAGATTGGAATATATTAAGTTATCCAATGTTAAGTGAAAAATTTGCGAATATAAAAATTAATCCAATGCTAAGAAAACACCCTAATGCGAATATTAATCATGCAGATCATTTAAAACACACATTAGGAATAAATTTATTTGATGCTATGTATCAACAAAGCCCAAAAAAATAGGATTGGTTAAACGCTATGGCAAAAAACGACGATATGAAAAAAGGTAAGTATGACGAATTAGGCTCGTTAGGTCTTCATCAAACAGGTGGTTTTGTAAACGAAGAAATTCTAACAGAACTTCAAGGCAAGCGTGGTATTCGTATATTCAGGGAAATGTCTGACAACGATGATACTGTTGGTGCTTGTTTATTAGCTATCAAAATGATTTTACGTGAAGTTAATTGGAATATCCAAGAAGTTTCACAAGATCAAAAAGATATTGAAATAGCTGATTTTGTTAAATCATGTATGGATGACATGGAGCATACTTGGGTTGATTTTATATCCGAAGTTTCCAGTATGCTTGAGTACGGTTGGTCATGGCATGAACAAGTATTTAAGAAGCGTTCTGGCTATAGCAAAGACCTAACTAAAAACTCAAAACATGATGATGGTCGTATTGGTTGGCGAAAGCTTCCAATTCGTTCACAAGATACTCTATGGGCTTGGGATTTTGATGATAATGGAAATTTACAAGGTTTTGAACAAGTTGACGAGTATTCATATAATGCTAGTTGTGTGACCATACCACTAGAAAAATCACTTCATTTCAAATTAGTAAATTACAAGAATAATCCCGAAGGAAAATCAATTTTACGAAATGCGTACCGATCGTGGTTTTTCAAAAAGAATATCCAAAACATTGAAGGTATTGGTATCGAGAGGGATTTAGCAGGGCTTCCAGTTGCTTATCTACCACCTGAATTTTTAAGTGACAATGCAACACCAAGCCAAAAAGCAACAGCTCAACAAATGCAAGATTTAGTTACAAATATCCGTCAAGATTCACAAGCTGGCATATTGATGCCCATGGCTTTGGATGAGAATGGGCATAAGCTATTTGATCTTCAATTATTAAATGCTGCTGGCTCTAAACAGTTTGATACATCAGCTATTATTAGACGATATGATCAAGGTATTTCAATGTCTATGTTAGCCGATTTTATAATGTTAGGGCATGACAATGTTGGTTCCTATGCACTTGCTGAAACAAAGAGCGAGCTGTTTACTAAGGCTGTTGGTGCTTGGGCTGATTCAATTTGTGATGTGTTTAATCGTTTTGCAATTCCTAAGCTTTGCCGATTAAATGGTTTTGATGTTGAGAAATATCCTAAGTTAACTAGATCGAAAATCACAAACGTAGATCTTAACACACTTGGTGAATTTATTTCTAAGCTAACTAGTTCGGGAGCTAATTTATTCCCTGATGAGAACCTTGAGAATCACTTGAGGGCGCAAGCTGATTTACCTTTGTCTAACACCGATATGAGTAGCTTATGACATTTAAATCAATCGACACTCACGCAATATCTAATCAATGCAATAGCACCTATAAAAAATGGGTGCGGTTTGAAAAGGTTGTTATTAGCCATGGCAGCGATAGGCTTATTTTAAAGCAGAAAAAAGATAGTCCAGAAAATGACATGATTGATTTTAGAAATATTGCTTTTGATATTAAAGACGATATTAAGAGCAATTTAGAGGCTGGTTTTAAGTCAATGCGTAATAATATTGACGATGAAAAACTAACTGAATCAATCGAAGCGGGCTCTAGTGTTGATCAAGTTTATTATGACTCTAATTTGATCGCTACTGAAGAAACTTTTAACAAATATGAAGCTGCAATTTTAGGAGCATTCTTACTAGGTGGTGGGCGTTCTAGGAAAGTACTTCAAAACACAGTTGATAGCCAGTTAACTGGTAAGCGTGAAGTGATTTTTGAGGCAAAACATAGATCAGTTGACGATTATATTAAAAAATATACAGGCGAGAAAATCACAGCTATCAATCAAACTCAGCTAGAGAATGTTCGATTAGTTTTTGCTGATGCATACAAGAATGGTCACTCTGTAAACAAAATAAAGACGAGATTAAAACAGAGTGTTGGATTAAATAATAGACAAATGAAAGCTTTGCAAAACCGTGAAGCTAAATTATTGAAATCAGGCATGTCGAAAACTCAAGTCGATAGAGCTCTAAAAGAATACCACAAAAAATTGTTAGGACAGCGAGCCGAAATGATCGCAAAGACCGAAGCTAGTTTTATCAAAAATCACGCTTTGGATTTAGTTGTACAGCAAAATTATGACTTGGTGAATCAAGAAGGGATGACACTCCATAAAAAATGGGCTGTCTCAATATGGGATAGGGCTTGTCCAATATGCCAAGGAATTGACGGTGATGAGGTTCCTTATCCAGAAAATTTCAACGGTGGGTATTTCAAACCGCCCGTTCACCCTGTTTGTTATTGTGAAATAATATTATTCTACAAGGTAATTAAGTTAAACTAAAAGGTAAATCCAATGGCTAAAAGTGAAAAATTAAAATTTATTTTAAAAGAACTTAAAAATTCTAGTGTTGAAATGTCTGGATCAATGTTTGATCCCATGGTTATTGATAGTGATACTATTGATTTTCAAAATGACTTACCCATGGATTTAATGGGCTTTCTTTTAGAGCATGATTACTTTCAAGATGTTTACATTGAGCCTATATTTAAAGGCGGAAAAGCATTTATATTTAAAGATAATGATCAACTACAAGTAGTCTGTTTTAACTCTGAGTACAAGCAAATAAATCCTTTGACATTACCGCAAAAAATCGAGTTGCTTGATATAGAGGGTGATTTTTTAATAATAGGTTCTATTGTATCTATTGAAAATTCTGTTAAAATACTAGCAGACGATATCCTTTTAATTTACAATGAGAACATAGCTTATTATTGTTATGAAGATAGGAGGGAAATATTAAGAGACTTTTATCAAACTAAATTCCAAAAATTAGTTGATGTTGTTGGTTTGTTGAATGTTGAAAGGGTAGATAAAAGTGAAGTTCCTAGCGCAATAGAAAAATATTATAACAGCGATGATTGCGAAGGTATTATTTTAAAACGTTGCGGTAGTATGTACGAAACATCTAAGAATAATGAAGATTGGTTCACGATAGATTTTAAAAAATCGGGAGAAAAACTCATTACTAAAAACAACGAACAAATAAGCGACGATCAAATCAAACAGATTGCAAAATCTAATGATATGGTCGAAGTGCATAAGGCTAAGGCTCTTGATACTCAAGACGAAAAGCAGTTTGTTCTAGGTGTTGTTACTGAGCCTTTGTATATGGATGCTGAAGGCGATATCATGACACCCGAAGCCATTGAAGACATGGCACATCGTTATTTAAAAGAGCGTCGACACATTGGAATTATTCATCAAGAATTTGCCGATGCATACTTAGTTGAATCATATATTGCTCGCATCGACTTTGAATTGAATGGTGAGCTTGTTAAAAAAGGCAGTTGGATAATTGGGGTTATTATTGAAAATAAAGACCTGTGGGACGCTGTTAAGATTGGTTTGATCAATGGCTTTTCTGTTGGTGGTTTTTCTAAAGAAAAGGAATTGACTTGATATGTCTGAAAAAGATACAATTGCTAAATTAACACAGCTAGAAAAAGTAAATGCTTATGAAGTTTCATTGGTTCCTTTTGGAGTTAATGAAAAGAAAAAATTTTTAATAACCAAAAACGGAGAAACCACAGTGAGCAATTTATTAACACAAATTCTAAAAAGCGAGTTCAAGGATACTGATAAGTTGATTGAGATCGCTAAGTCAAAGGGACTTGACGAAACAGCGACAAATGGACTTGTCGCGATTTTAAAGATTGCTAGTGCCAAGGATATGGGACTAGACGCAGGAAAAGTTAGTGAGGTGTTAAAATCTCTTAACGGCGAAAAATCAACTGATGAGATCAAGGAAGAACTCACAGTTGAAATTAAAAAGCAGTTGAATATCAAGGATGGCAAACCAGATGGAATGCCTAACGATAAAAACGATCATGGAGGTGATGATTTGAGTGGTGTTCCAGTTTTAAAAGGTGGGAAATGGGATTTAACAAACGTTGACGGAAAGCTTAAAGATGTTTTAGGTCCGATCTTAAAGCAGAATGAAAAGTTTGCAGAAGACAATAAGAATTTGTCTGACAAACTTCAAGTAGCTGAAGATTCTCGTGTGTTAAAAATGTTTGAAGACAAGGCAAAAGATTATGGCCATGTTGCTGAAGATGCAACTAAGTTAGCTGCTGTTCTTAAGTCTATTCACGATGCTAACCCAGAAAATGCAGAAGCAATTGAAGTTGTATTAAAATCAGCTTCCAAGAAAATTGACGAAGCAAAAGTTTTTGAAGAAGTTGGAAACAACAACTCAAATTCAATTGGTGGCGACGCATGGACTGCGATCGAAAAATCTGCTGAAAAGCTTCAAAAAGAAAAGCCAGAGTTAAATCAAGCACAAGCAGTGGACTTAGTGATGAAAAACAACCCTAAGTTGTATGCTGATTACTTGAAAGAAAAAGAAGGAAAGTAATTTAGTTTTTAATTTTAGTTTTAAATAAATCAATTTTAATGAAGGAATATTAAAATGGCTTACGAACAACCATTATTTTGTGATGGAAATGAAATTGCTGATGTAGATTTGACCACTAAACAATTTTATGCAGTTAAATTAACAGCGACTGGTTATAACCTTTGTGGTGCTGGTGAAGACTGTCATGGATTTTTGCAAAATGATCCAGACATAAATGAAGTATGTAGTGTGATGGTTGAGGGCGTTTCTAAAGCTGTTGCAGCGGAAGCATTAGCAAAGGGAGCAAAAGTAACTTCTAACGCGGCTGGTAAATTAGTTGCAGCAATAGCTAGCGATTCTGTCATTGGAACTCTTAAAGAAGCTTCTGCGGCTGATGGTGATATCGTATCAGTATTAATTAATCGTTTTGGTGTATCAATGAATGATACTAACGAAACAGCTGATGCAGATTTGACCACTAAACAATATTACGCAGTTAAATTAACAGCAACAGGTTATGCCCTTTGTGGTGCTGGAGAGCCTTGTGACGGGTTCTTACAAAATGCTCCTGACATAACTGAAGTTTGCGATGTTCAAACTTTAGGAGTTTCTCAAGTAGTCGTTGCAGCAGCTCTTGCAAAAGGTGCAAAAGTAACACCCGACGCAGCTGGTAAATTAGTTGCAGCAACTACAGGTGATTTTATTATCGGAACTCTCAAGGAAGCTTCTGCGGCTGATGGTGATGTTGTTTCAATGTTGATCAATCGTTATGGCGTTTCGGCTTAATGTTTAGTTTTTAGTTTTTTGAAAATGGATTTTTAATTTTTTATTAGGAGAGACAAGGATGTCACAACCAACTAAAAGTGCTGTGCATATAGATCGACCGTTAACTAACATGTCGGTAGCATACATTCAATCACAACAAAATTTTATTGCTAACCAAGTTTTCCCTCGTGTCCCTGTGATGAAGTCTAGTGATAAGTATTTTACTTATCCAAAAGGTTTTTTCTTCACAGACGAAATGCAGTTAAGAGCACCAGCGACAGAATCTAAAGGAACTGGCTATGGTATCGGAACTGATTCTTACAGCACTGACACATGGGCATTGCACCATGACATTGCTGATGAGATCAGAGACAACCAAGATCAGCCTTTAAACGCAGATCGTGACGCTATGCAGTTTCTTACACAAAAAGGATTTATCAGACAAGAAAAAATCTTTTCTGAAAAATACTTCACAACTGGGCTTTGGACTGGATCTTCTACAGGTGCCGATATTGATTTGGTAGCTGCAAAATGGTCTGTTGATACATCTACTCCGATCAAAGATGTTGACGATCAAAAAGAAGCAATGCGTGAGAAAACAGGAATCGAGCCTAATAAGCTTGTAGTTTCCTCTAAAGTGCATAAGGCGCTTAAAAACCACCCTGAAATCATTGATCGTGTTAAGCACACTCAGTTGGGTGTTGTAACTCATGAATTGTTAGCTCAGATGTTTGAGATTGATCAATACATCGTAGCAAAAGCAACTCACAACACTGCAAACGAAGGTGCAGCGGCATCTATGAGTTTCATCCTTGGTGATTATGCGTTGCTTTGTTACGCACCACAAACGCCAAGCATTATGACTCCATCAGCTGGGTATATCTTCCCATGGGTTGGGCATATTGCTGCTTCTGAGTATGGACACAAGTTCTTTAAGTTCAGAATGGATCATTTAAAAGCTGATCGCTTAGAAATTGAAATGGCTTTTGATATGAAACAAGTTGCTGCTGACTTGGGTTGTATGTTTAAAAATGTAATTTAATTTACACTATAAGCTTTGATCAATTTCTAACGAGGACGTTTTTAGGTTTTGATCGAAGCTTTTTTTAGATAACTGAAAGAATCGAGGTAATAATAATGGCTGTAACAAAAGTATACATTGCTAGACGTAAAATCAACGGTCACGATGAAAACGGCAAGCCTAAAACGTATCATCCAACAGATATGATCGAACACGCTGAAAGTTGGGGTGGGCCTTTTAGGTCTATGAAAAGCCTTAAATGGATTGAAGAGCGTTATGTTGATGATGCTGAACTAGCAGAACTTAGAGGCGAAAATAAGGTTGAAGAAAAAGCTAAGTGTGAGAACTGCGACAAAGAATTTAAAAACGCTCGTGGCCTTACAACGCATTTAAAAAAGTGTGAGCCTAAGAAAAAAGAAGAAGAAGAGTACGAAGAGGTTGAGGTTGAAGTTGAAGTTGAAGTTGATGAGGACGGAAACGAAATCGAGCCAGAGACAGAGGCGCCTCTAGTAACATTATAGTATTGATCACTCATTAAACAAGGAAGTTTAATCATGAGTTTTTCATATAGCGGAAATCCAGCCAGCTCTCAAAAAGATGAAGTTCGGTTTTTACTCGGTGACACGTTTAAGGACAAAGCTTTAATGCTTGACGAAGAAATAAACTATCTGATTAGCAGTGAGGGCGGCTCTTTACAAGCTGCTATTGCTGGTGCTTTACAGCTTGCAGCTAGGTTTTCAAAACAAGCCGATGAAAAAGTCGGCAAGGTATCAAAAAAGTATTCACAAAGATCATCTGCTTATCTAAAACTAGTCGACGAGCTTAGGAAAAAAATAACTTGGTCGGGCGGCTTAACTATCTACGCAGGTGGTATTTCTAAAGCTGATAAATCAAATAATGATTCTAAATCAGACAGAGTTAAGCCAATATTTACTAGAGAAACGCACAATAACGAGCTAGTAGGTGAGACAGATGACCACATTAGAAATTGTTGATATTGATCATGGTGGAAAAAAAGCACTTAGAAACTTAGCTAACCTAAAAGACATTCACGGTTATGCTGGGATTTTTGAAGAGGCTGGTACTTATCCAACAAAGGATAGTCCACCTGTTGCACAAGTAGCGTTTTGGAATCAATTTGGTACTAGAAATTCAGATGGAACTGAGCGAATACCTGAACGTCCTTTTATGTCAACAGCTTTTGATGAAATACGAAGAGATTTAGAAAAAGAATTAGAATGGGCATTAGAGGACATTATTGACGGTAAGGCAACACCGTATAAAGCGATTGATAGGGCGGGAAAATATTTAGCTAAAAATATAAAGAAGAAAATAGTCGAGTGGAAAATACCAAGGAACGCAGATAGTACAATTGCAAAAAAAGGTTTTGACGATCCATTAATTGAAACTCGTAGAATGCTTAATTCTGTTAAGTTTAAGAAATTTAAAAAACCGAAAGTAAGAGATTAAAATGGGAAATTCAAATTCAGATTTACTATATGACTTTGACGAAGATATAGACATTGTTAACGACGGTGAGGACGTAACGGTAAGTCGCCAAGCCGAGGGTGTTTATATAAACGGTGAGTATGTCAGAGACGTGAGTAAAACTAAAACATATATAGCTAGATGCTCTGTGCAACCAGCTACTGGTGATGTGCTTTTGCATGTTCCAGAAAACGAGAGGGATAAACAACACTTTATTGTTTTTAGTGACTTTAAATTTAAAAAGGACGATAATATCGAGAGAGATAGCAAAAATTACAAAATGCGATTTGTTAAAGATTGGAATGTGTACACCGAAAATTTGATGGTGCTTATAGATGTTGATTGATAATACATTACAAATAACAAACATCAACTTAGCAGTATATAAGTGGATGGAGCTATTAGACATAGTTTCTAATACACATATTGTTAGGCGCGAGCAAAACGTACCGAGGCCAGTAACAGGTTCTTATATTGGTTATAAGCTTACTTCTGGTCCTTTTAAAGTTGGATTCAATGATAACATTGAACATAAAATTGATTCTACTTTTACTAATTGGGGTCAACGTGAGTTAATTTATAGCGTTCAAACATTCAGGGAAAGCGCTAATCAAATAGCTGCGTATATTCATGATTCACAAGAAATTTTAGACGTGAGGGATTTGTTAAGAACCTTTAACGTTGCGATTATAGATGTTTCGACACCTTTAGATATTAGTTACGGCATAGAAACAGGCTTTGAAGAGAGGGCAGAAGTTACAATTAGGCTTAGAGCAAATGCCGAGTGGGATGTTGATCTAGGCGCAATTGAAACGACACAAATAGTTGGCACGTTGACTAGTGATAGTGGTAACGAAATTATAGTTTAACAATTTTTTTAATTTGTTGGGAGTTTTTAAAAATGAGTGAATTAGATAACATTATAGATCTAACCATCACACGACAAACAACGGCAGTATCACAAGCTGGTTTCGGCTCTGCTAACTTTTTGTCAAACGATGCTAGATTTAGCGATAGGATTAAAACCTATTCAGGAACAACAGAAGTGACCGAAGATACTTTAAGTGGTGCAGACACCCAAGCTTTTGCAGCTCAGTATTTTGGCCAAAACCCAAAGCCTACAATTTTGTATGTAACTAAGAAAATGAATGATATAGCTGAAACTTGGGTTTTAAGTTTCGATGCTGATTTTGTAACTTCTAACACTATCGATCTTAAGCTGAATGGAACAGCGTTAACACAAACAGTATTTACAACAGATCAAGCAACAACAATAGCTTTACTTGCTACCAATATTGCGGCTGATGGTGATGTAACCACAGCGACTGTGACGGGTGTGAGAGAAATCACAATCGTAGCATCTGCTAATGATCTAGCTTTATTGTTTACAGAATTAGTTGTAGCAGCTGGAGCTTCTCAAGCGACTGGTACTTTCGTTGCAACTCAATACGGTGATACATTAGGTACAGACGTTGAATCATTGACTGAAGCTGACACAGTTGATAGCGATTGGTTTGCGCTTGCAGCTTATACAAGAGTTAAAGCTGATATCTTAGCTCTTGGCGTTTACATGCTTGGCAAGAAGAAAATCTATGGTGCAGTATCAAATGATGCTGATGTTAAAAACAAAGTTGCTGATAACGTGTTAGAAGAGTTGAAAGCTTTCAACTATGAAAACGTGTTCTTGATCTACACAGAAAATGCAGGGACATACCCAGAAGGTGCGGCGTTTGGTAAGAACTTACCTAAAGACCCAGGCTCTATTACTTGGAAATTTAAAACTTTCACAGGTATTCAAGCTGATACTTTCTCTAGCGCAGTGATCAAATCTGTTAAAGATCAAAACGGAAATGTTTATACCACAGTTGGTGGTCAAGATATTTTCCAAGAAGGCATGATGGTTAATGGTGAGTTTATCGACATTATCCGAGGCGCTTATTGGTTACATGCACGTATCCAAGAAAATGTTTATCAGCACTTAGTTACCGTTGATAAAGTTCCGTACACCAATGGTGGTGTTGCACAGTTAACAGCTAAAGTTGATGAAATTCTATTACTTGGTGTTCGTCGTGAAGTCTTAAAAGCAGACCCAGCGCCAGCAGCAGACAGCGTTGACGTTCGTGATCAGTTAACGGCTGACAAGGCAAACAGATATTACCCTGATATCACTTTCACAGGTGAGTTTTCAGGCGCTATTCACTCAACAAAAATCGACGGAACGGTTTCTGTTTAATTGAGTGACTAAATTTTAATATTACGGATGATTTATTTTAATATAAGGATGTATTTAAAATGGCTGTAATTACGTACGACCCAAAAGAATATAATATTGTTTATGGTGGTAGAACCTTAAGCGGTTATGAAGATGGTACATTTATCACTATCGCTCGTGATAATGATATGTGGACTAAAAAAACAGGTGCAGACGGAAAGGGTATTAGATCAAAATCTAATGATCGTTCTGGGCGTGTTGAAATTGTTTTATTGCAGGGATCTTCTGACAATGAATTTTTATCTGAGATAGCATCGGCTGATGAATTAAACAACGGTGGTGTAAGAACTTTCGTTATGTCTAGTCAAAGTGATACAGATAAATTTGCAGCTGAAACCATGTGGGTTAAAAAAGTTCCAGATTCTCCATTCGCAAAAGAAGCAGGTTCTAGGACTTGGGTTTTAGAGACTGACGACCTTAGTGTATTTGTTGGTAAGAACAAGCAAGAAGGCGCTTAACAATCAATTTTTTTAAGAGGACGTTTTAAAAAATGAGTGATTTACATAAGAAGACGATAAAAACCAGAGACAGATTAAACAAATCTGAAGAACCAACTTTCATCGAAACCGAAGTTTCTTGTACTTATTTAGGCGTTAAAGATCAGCTTAAGTTATTCAAGTATTTAACAGCCCATGTCGGCGGTGGTGCCAAGGGCATCCAGAATATGCGTGATAACGATATTGATAACCATATGATTATCATGGGAGCTAAAGCTATTGGCTCTTTTGCTGATGCTTTAAAAGACATCGAAGATGATGAAATGATTTTCTGGATTGAAAAGCTTTTGGAAAAAGTAAAAGTAGGTGGAAAAAACTACGCTATGGAATCTGAAGCTTACTACGGTAAAATGGGATTTTTGTTTGAAGTGATTTATTTTGCCTTGGAGGTAAATTATAGTGATTTTTTGCAAGAAAAGTTAGGAGCTATAGTCGAAGCCCTAACGGACATAATGAAAGTGAAATTAAGCGAATCACAGACGGCGGAAATGTAGATTGGTTTTTGTGGCGACCTGTTATTAAAAAGGTCGCTACGTACACAGAGATTGTTGACAATTGGAACATCAATGATCTTTTTGATTGTCACGAAGCACTTGATATAGTGGACGACATAGAAGATTTCTACAATAAGAAATCAAAAGAATAAAGTAGGCGTTAAGGGGTTGGGTTTTTATGGCTAAGGTGATTAGAGAACTTTTAACAAAGATTGGTTATAAGGTAGATTCTCAAGAACTTGAGAAGGCTATTAAAAACACAGACCGCCTTAAAATGTCTACTAGGCAGTTAAACAATGAGTTAAAAAAATTAAAGGGCGGCTTAAATTCCCAACGAGCCGCCCAACAAAAAACAAATGCTTCTGCTTCTGCTTTTAAAAATAAAAGTGAATCTGTCTCACGATCTTTAAAAAAACAAAAAAACAGGACTGACAGCCTCAAAAGAAGTCAAAGACAACTTAGTGTATCAACCGCAAGCCTAGGCACTCAGATGAGTAGTTTGATGAGTATGGCTCGTGGTGTTGGGCTTGCTTTTGGTGCTGTCGGTGCTGGTTTTGGTTTCATAATGAAACAAACGGGTGATATGGAACAGGCCGAGGTCGCAATGACTGGCTTGCTTCAATCTGAAGAAAAAGCTAACAAAATGATGACTGACTTGAAAAAGTTGGCTGTCGAAACTCCATTCGAGTTAAAAGATGTTTTTAAAGGCACCAATCAATTGTTAGCTTATAACATCAGTGCTGATAAAATGATTGATACTCTAACATCACTTGGAAACATTGCTTCGGTTGTTGGAACTCAGAAACTACCACAATTGATTTTGGCTTATGGTCAAGTTTCGACGGCTGGTAGATTACGCGGCCAAGAAGTTAGGCAGTTTACTGAGGCAGGTGTTCCAGTCAATGAAATCATTGCCAAACAAATGAAAGTTACTAAAGCTGAAGTATCAGATCTTGTTAGTGCTGGGAAGGTTTCTTTTGAAATTGTTCAAGCTGCAATCCAAGACTATGCAAATGGAACTGGTAAAGTTTCTGGCATGATGGCAAAGCAATCTAAGACGCTTCACGGTCGCATTTCAAACCTTAAAGATATAATCGCTATAACATCAGCTGAGATTGGAAATAATTTTCTTCCAATGACAAAAAACCTTGTTACAGAAACAAGAAAATGGATACAAACAAATAAGGAATTGATCAAAACAAATATTGTTAAATTTTTTAACAATGCTGAAAAAGTATTTGGCGATTTCTTAGTCATAGTAAAATCAGGATGGCGAACATTAACTACAGTGACTAAATTGTTTGGTGGCCTAGAAAACAGCGTTCTATTGCTAGGAAAAGCACTAGCTATAGTATTCGGTGCTAAATCATTAATGCTTATTGGTAGCTTTGTGATGAAGTTTAAAGCAATAGGCAATGTAATGTTTTGGGTTCAAGCTAAGGCGATGGCTGTGCCTTTAGCAATAGGTGCTGCTATAGTCGGCGTAATGTTACTGATAGATGACTTTATCAATTGGCAACAGGGGAACAAGTCTGTATTGGGCTTGATGCTTGGAGACTACAGCACTGCGACAAGTCCACTGTCAAAGCTTTTCAGTATGGATTTTGTTGATGGTGTTAAAAAGACAATATTAGAGTTATGGAATTGGATCAAAAATTTATTTGATGATTTATTTACCAAAGATTTTTGGTCAAATAGATTACAAGATTTAAAATCTGTTTTTGACGAGGTATTCACTACTGAAGGCAGAGGCGAATCTGGTAAAAAATATGGTGAGGATGTTCAAAAAGATTTCAAAGAAAAAGGTTTCTGGGAAACAATAATCACTCGCTTTGGATCGTTAGGCGGCGGCTTAGGTACTTCTCCAAATGTTAAATCTGATGGCAATGGTATATTTGATAATTTAACTAGACCAGCAGGACAAAAAGGAACAACAATAAATAATAAATTCGATACAACTGTTAATATGCCACAGGGCGTATCTGTAGACCAAGGCAAGGAAATGATATCGGATGCTTTACGAGAAACAGCAGCAAAAACACCAGCAACGACAGATCAATAGGGGTTAGTAAAATATGCCTTTAACTTCATTAATATATAAGAATGTCCAAGAAACGGCATTTAAGACCAGTGATAAGAAACAAATAATTTGGTCGTTTGATACTATTCTTTCTGAGAATCACACTAGCAACGCAACGATAACAGATCGTGAAGTAGAATCCGTTGTGAGTCAAGATATTAACACAATCAATGATCATTCAGTTTTGTCACCTGAGACAGTAACGATTGTCGGTATTGTTTCAGAAACACCAATAACATTAGTAACAGCAATCGTAGGCGGCGCTTTAGGTGCATTGGTTGGTAACAATACAAACTTTGGTGTTAACCTTGTTAGCGGCGTGTTGGGCGGCGCTGTTGTTGATGCTGTGCAAAACGGCATAGGTGAAAGCAAAGCTAAGGGAACAAGAACATCAAACGCATACGAAGTTTTACAAGGCTTACAGAAAAGTAGGGCGGTTTTTCATGTTCAAACTTTACTTAAAAGCTATGATGAAATGATGATTCAAAGTCTTACTGTTGATAAAAATGCAGAATTAGGTAAAGACGCAAAATATACTTGTGTAATAAAAAAAATAAGAATTGTCAGAAGTGAGATAGTTTCTATAGACCCGTCTTTGTTAGCAGCTGATACTTCGTCAAAAGCACAAGAAACAAAAAATCAAGGAAAAAAGCAGAGTGGCGCTGCGAGTGCAAAAACTGAAGAAAAATCTTCTGCTTTGTATAAACTATATAAATGAACAAGCAATATTTAGAACTGATATTCTAACTAGTAGGTTTAAAACATGGCATATATAGAAATACCAGTTATATCAAACATACCAAGCTATACTTTTAATCTAGTATTAGAAGGAACTAAATTTAATTTCAGTTTTAGATTTAATAAAAGGCTTGATCGTTGGACGTTTGATTTAAGTGATGCAGAAAATATTTTGATTATTGCTGGCATACCGTTGTTAACTAATTTACTATTAACAGAAAGATACTCATACGACAATTTACCAGAGGGCGAGTTTTTTGTTTTAGATATGACTGGTAACGATGCAAACCCGTCTGATATTGGGTTAGGTGATGATTATAAATTGATTTATCGTGAAAGTACAACCGTAGATGAATGAATTATTTAACAGGATTGGAAGCATTACAGTCGGACGTACTGACTCCGACAGGGGTATTGAGTTTAAGGGTCTACGTTTTTCTTTTGAAATAGACAAAGGAAACAGCTCGACTCCAAACGTTGCAAAATTCAGTATCTACAATCTTTCGTCAGAGAGCCGTTATCTTTTTGAAGAAACTGGAAAAATAATCATTTGTAAGCTTGGTTGGGCTGGCCGTGGTGATCCAACATCTAAAGAATTTTTGGCCAACATAGAAAAAAACTTAGAGATTTGTTATCAAGGTCAAATCATAGAAAACGGATATACCCTATCAAAAAATGGTGCTGACACAGTTGTAGCGATTCAATGCGGAACCGAAATAAACAAATTGAGAAACGCAACATTTAATCAATCTTACGATAAAAACACAAAAGTAGATTCTATCGTGGGAGACTTGGCAGGCGGCCTAGGGCTTAATGTTTCGTTTCTCCCAAAACTTGATTTAGGAACAATGTTGAATGGTTTTATGGCAAGCGGAAATATAAAGAGTATGCTTGATCAGATATTAGGCTCTAAAGATTTAGATTGGTCCATACAAGATGAAGAATTGATCATCACTGAAAAAGGTGAGCCCACAGACCCTACAGCTATTTTAATTACACCCGAAACGGGATTGCTTGGAACGCCCACAAAAACAAAAGAGGGAGGCGTTAAATTCAAAACACTGCTTAACCCTAAGATAAAACCCCAAACTCTTATAAAACTTGTTTCAAGCACATATGAGGGGTTAGTTGTTCCACAGAGAGTGAAATATATAGGTGATTTTGACGGTGGCCCGTATGATTGTGATATCGAGGCGGTTGAGCAAGGGACTAAGAAAGAAAAAACGGTGACACTTGCATGAATGAAAACAACCAAAAAACACCATCACTATATGAAGTTATTTCTAACATCGTCGAGAGCCGATTGGTTGAACTTCATACATCTATGCCAGCCGAAGTTGTTAGTTACGATGACTCAACGGGCTATGTATCAGTACAGCCGTTGATCAAGAAAAAATATATAGATCAAGAATCGCTAATTGAATTGCCAGTGATTCCTAATGTTCCAGTTGCCTTTTATAGAACTAAGAACGCTTTTATATCTATGCCAATTGCAAAAGGTGATGTTGGACATATTCAATTTTCTGAACGCTCGCTTGATATTTGGAAAAACTTGGGTGGATCAGTTGATCCCATGGACACAAGAAAACATCACTTGACCGATGCTGTTTTTTATTTGGGCGGTTATCCTAGTAATGATCATTTTAAGGGTGTTGATAAAAAAGATATTCATATTCAAAACAAAAGTGGTGAGTTTATTATTAAGCCAAACGGCGACACCACTTTAAAAAATGATATTGGAACTTTCCAGTTAACAAATGATGGTAAAATACAGATTGCAGGTGCTACGGGTGAGATTTTAGATTTATTATCACAGTTGCTTGTTAAGCTTCAATCTCACAGTCACGGTCATCCTATGGGTCCAACAGGTCCAATGTTACCACCTGAATTAGCTGATTTGATTACAATACAAGCTGCTATAGATGGGATGAAAGTTTAAATAATGGCTATCGAATCATTATCAAATTTCAAATCTTCTTTTGCTAACTTACCAATAGCAACAGCTGCGGAATTTCCAGCTAATCTAGCTGATTGGTTTGAAGATAATATTTTAATCTTGGCACTTGCTGGAGTTGGTGGTGCTGGATTGTCGTTTAGTTTTGATAAATCTACTTTGATTACTCAGCTTACAGCTTTACCCACAACCCCACAGCCAGAAGCTTCGGCTATAGCTGCTTTGGCTAATTGTTTTGTTTCATCTTTAACAAGTAGTACATACAATACACAAGTTGGAACTTATTTAAGTGAGCCACCGTTGCCAGCTAATACATTCGGATCAGTAACGTCTACGACTCCGAATACTTCAAGTGTTGGTGCGAAGATAGAAGAAATGATAGGAACAGACCCTGATAGTGTGCAAGATGTTGACGACTCACCTTTCCCAGAAAAAATAAGGGATGCTGTTTTAACTATTTTAATAACTACAATCGGTTTTGATCAAACACCGCCAGCAACAGGGCCTTTGCCTTTAACAGATGCAGCAAGGAGCGTTATTTAATGAGTGGTTTTAAATGTGCAGAAGACGGAGACATATTAATAGAACAAAATAAGTTTTCTATTGTAAGCGGACCCGATGAGATTGTTCAAAATTTAAGACAAAACATTAGAACATTTTTTGGCGAATGGTTTTTAAATCAAAGCTTGGGTGTTCCATATTTTCAAGATATTTTTATAAAAAATCCAAACCCTATTTCAATTGAAGCAGCTTTTAAAAATGTAATATTAGGCACTATAGGTGTAAGAGAATTAATAGATTTTGATTTAAACTTAGACAGCGCACAAAGAGAATTGAGCTATACATTTAGTGCTTTAATTTATGATAAAATAATCGACTTTAGTGAGGTAGTAGCAATATGACAACTTATGGAATTACCCCAGAGGGCTTTGTATTAAAACGGCTCCCAATTATAAAAACAGAATTAGAAGACGATTTTAGGGGGTCATACGGTGACTCAGTTAATCTTGACGCTAGAACTCCAGAAGGTCAATTGATAGGTATCATGTCAGAACGTGAAGCCGAGCTTTGGGAAAAAATGGAGCAACTTTATTATTCTGCTTATCCCGACACAGCCGAAGGGGTTCCACTTGATAACTCTGTTGCTATAACTGGAACAAAACGCAGGGCTTCCACTTATTCTACTGTTGTTGCTAGAATTATAGGCGTTGCTACAACTGTCGTTCCTAACACGTTTGAGGCATCAGTTGAAAATAATCCCGACGCTAAATTTAAATTAAATGATCCAGTTACTATTGCAGCGGGTGTTAGTGAAGTTCAAAAAATAGTTTATTCGGCTGTTCCGACGTCGGGAATTATTGCTTATGTATACGATGGCAATCAAACTGCTGATTTAGATTTTAATGCTACGGTTGGTGAAATAGAAACAGCACTAGAAGCTTTGGAGGGTATAGACGATGTTTCAATTACGGGTGATTATACAATTGGCCACACAATTACTTTCGTTGGTGATAGCGCAAATACTCCTTTCGACATACTAACGGTTGGCTCTAACTCTTTGGACGCTGGTGGTGCTGTAGGCATTACAATCACAGAAGAGACAGAAGGTAAATACCCAGAAATTGAAGGCGAGTTTACTGCCACAACAAAAGGCGCAGTGCAAGCGCCTACTAGCTCTTTAATAGTAATCGACACGCCAATAAATGGAGTTGAAAGCATTATAAACGATGCTGATGCAACGCTAGGCGACGAAACTGAGGAAGATGCTGAATTAAAATTAAGGCGTGAAACTGAAATCGCACAAGCTGGTAAGGCGACCGTAGACGCTATTAGAGCTAGTATTTCAGAAGTTCTAGGAGTCACATCTGTCCTTGTGTTCAACAACAGAACAAATAACACAGATGCATTTGGAAGGCCACCACACAGCGTTGATTGTGTTGTCGAGGGCGGTGTAAATCAAGATATAGCAGATGATATTTGGGATGTTATTGGTGCTGGTATAACCATGTACGGCGACATTGAAGAGACTGTTACGGATTCAAATGGTTTTTTCCAGAAAGTTTATTTTTCAAGGCCGACAGATGTAACTATCTGGGTCGAGGTTGATTTAACAACTGATACTAATTTCCCTGTAGACGGTATCGCATTGGTTGAAGCTGCAATACTTGCTTATGGTAACGATTTAGAAATTGGTGAAGATGTAATCGTTTACACTCCATTAATTAATTCGTTTTCTCATATAGACGGAATAACTGATGTTGCTATCAGGGTCGGTGTTGCTGATTTTCCAGTTGCAGGAAGTGGAACATTTACAGCATCGGATAGTACGGGTGATTTATTAGCAACTTTAGCTGGTCATGGTTTATCAGATGATAACAGAGTTAAGTTTTCAAATTCAGGCGGTGCTTTACCAACGGGCTTAAGCGCAAGCACAAGCTATTATATTGACGTGATCGATACTAATACATTCTTGGTTTTAGATGATCGTGGAGGAGATCCTATAGCTTATACTGATGCTGGCACAGGTACGAATACAGTGACGTATGGAGGCTTTGACGATAACATAATCATAGCGCAAAGAGAAAAAGCTGGTTTTGACAGTGCAAGAATTACAGCAGTTGAGGTTTAATTATGGCTGAAATAATCGAAATAACAACTCATGTCGTAGATGCAAAAAATCGACTGCTTGAGCAATACAAAGAAAAGCCTAATATAAATGCTTTGGTTGAAATTTTTTCAAATAGATCACAATTGATTGAAACTGAATTACAAAAATTCCCCAACGCACGATCAATAAATGATGCTGTAGGCGCTCAACTTGATCAAATAGGCTCTATCGTTGGCTTGGATCGGGTTATAGGCCAAAGTGATGAAAACTATCGTGCTGAATTGTTCGTTCAAATTTCAATCAACACAGCTCAAGGTGATCCAGAGAGTTTAATTTTGCTTGTGGAAAACCTAACACAAGCAACTATTGTTAAATACGTGAATCTTGGCAACGGAAACATGAGTTTTTATATTGATGTTGATATACCAACAGACGAAATAAACATACTCTATGAAAGAATTGAAAGCGCAGCCTTGGGAGGTGTTCAGGTTTCTGCTATCATAAAAATAACAGCAACAGAAACATTTAGTTTTGCGGGTAGTGACGGCGGTACGACTGGCAAGGGATTTGGTAGCATTTACGACCCGTTAATTGGCGGTGTTTGGGCTAGTTTATTAGTAAGAACCTAACAATGGAGATTTATAAAAATGGTAAGTAAACCAACATCAAGTTTAGATTGGACTGAAGGCAACCCAGATCAAGCAACAATTTCAGTTGAGCCTAACGCAACGAAAAAAGAAGACGGTTGGGAGGGAGGCGAACAGCCACCAGCTGAGACAACTAACTGGCAATTGCAGAATACAGACGAGTGGATTAAGTACTTAACTCAAGAAACAGATCGAAATCAATATGGTCAATTTTCTATTTTAGATAATCAATCTAGTGCTGTTAATATAACTGATTTGATTGCTGACAAAACTAAATATCAAAATTGGAGTTTAGAAGCTTATTTTGAAAGAAATCATGTTGGTTTAGCTGGTATTGAAGACACAGCATTTTATACTAACTTAGGTACTGGTTTAAATAGTTCAGTTTATGCTATTGCTGTTCAATCAGATGGCAAAATATTAGCTGGTGGATCACTTACATCATTTGATGGAAACGTAAGAAATAGATTGATACGTTTAAATTCTGATGGGACGGAAGACGCAGATTTCTATACAAATTTAGCAGGGGGGTTTAACTTAAATGTTTTAGCCATAAAAGTTCAATCCGATGGAAAAATATTAGTAGGTGGTACATTCACAACTCTTGGTGGCAATACAAGAAATAGATTAGTGCGTTTAAATTCCGATGGAACTGAAGACACAGCATTTTATACAAATCTAGGCACTGGGTTTAGTGGAAATATTAACATAATATTAACACAGTCAGATGGTAAGATTTTGGCTGGTGGGTCATATACAACATTTAATGGAAGTACAAGAAATAGATTAGTACGTTTAAATGAAGATGGTACGCAAGACAATACATTCTATACGAATTTAGCAGGGGGGTTTGCTAGTAATATTTACAAACTATGTATTCAATCAGACGGTAAGATTTTGGCTGGTGGGTCGTATATATCATTTGGTGGCAATACAAGAAACAAATTAGTGCGTTTAAATTCTGATGGAACAGAAGACACAGCATTCTATACAAATCTAGGAACTGGGTTTAGTGGGTCAGTATATGAGATTTCAACCCAATCCGATGGAAAAATATTAGTAGGAGGTACGTTCACAACTCTTGATATTGATACAAGAAATAAATTAGTACGTTTAAATTCCGATGGGACGGAAGACGCAGCGTTTTATACAAATCTAGGTACTGGGTTTGATGACATGATCTATACTGCTTCGATTAAATCTGATGGTAAGATTTTAATAGGTGGTTATTTCACAACTCTTGATGGCAACACAAGAAATAGATTGATGCGTTTAAATTCTGATGGAACTGAAGACACATCGTTCTATACAAATCTAGGCACTGGGTTTGATGCTGCTATTCTTAGTCTAAATAATGAGTATGATGACAATATTTTAGTAGGAGGTCATTTTATAGATTTAGATGGCAACACAAGAAATTATCTTGTTAGGCTAGACGGTGATTTTTTAACACGAGAAAAACGAATCTACACAATAGACAAAGATGATGTTGATTTATTATCAATCACAGAACAATACCGAGATGGTGACGTTTCAGGTGTAACGCTATCAATTGATGATACCACAGGCCAAGTTGAATATACAAGTTCAAACGTAGGAGGCACGCTTGTAACTAGTGAGCTTTATTATGCGCTTAGGAATGGTAAAGTTTTTCAGAAAATTGATGAAGCGACTAGTACTAAGAGTGGGTTAGTTAAAGCGCACAAACAATACACACAATCTGATGTAACTTTTTCTTCAACCCCAACCGGCTGGAGTGTTAATAGAGCTATTTTGGTGCCTTATCAAACAGTAGATGGAGCGTGGAGACTAAAATTAACAGTGGATGCGACCATGACAACTGCTACTGATGGAAGTTTCACAATTAGTGGAACAACATTTAAAACTAGTTTTAACCAAGCAGGAAATATTATGTTTTCCAATGGATGGTCATATTCGACTACAACAGGAGGTAATGGAACAGTAGGAGTTGGATTTGAAAACAACTCCACTATTATAAGAGTTTCTGGAGATTTTGAGTTAGATTCAAAGCCAACTTGGGCATATTAACACCAACAAATAAATAAACCTTTGACCTAAGCATCGTCAAAAAACTGCTAATTTAAAATTAACTTAGGAGTTTATTATGAAACATTTATTTTTATCAACATTTTTATTTCTTGGATGTGGTGAGGGTGAGCAAGACATTCACATTTACGCAGGAAATCAAGACAACGAGACAGTTGAACTTGACAACGAACATGAGACAAATTCGACAAGTGGAAGCGCAAGCGGTGAAGGAGGTTCGGGAGGAGCTGGCGGATCTGGTTCTGCTACAAGTACAAATCCTTTCGAGGATCAAATACCACCAGATTACGTACCTCAACCTTTACCTGTGCCTTTGCCAGAGCCGGAACCAGAAAGCGGAACGGGCTTAGGTGGTGCTGTTAGTTGGATTTGCAAAATACTTCCAAGTAATCCAGTTTGTACGGTTGCCGACTTGGGAACTGGTGCGATAAGTGGAATCGTTTGTTCTATACTTCCGAACTTAAGCATGTGCCAAGGCAACGGTGGTGAAAACCCAAAGCCTGAGCCGAATAAGCCAATTAAAACTTGTGAAGACAAAATAATTTTCGAGGCTGAAAATTTTACTTCACAGTCGGGTTATTCGGTCATTGATAAAGCTGGTGCAAGTGGAAAAGTTATTCAGGTAGGTGATTCAGGTGTTGCAAAATATAGCTTAGATTTCCCTAAAGCTGGTCGCTGGTATGTTCACATCAAAACTATGGCTGAAGGCCACACAGACAACGGTTTGTATCTTAATCTTGACGGTCAAAGAGTGGTTGCACCTAGTGGACATCCTTTAGCTGGAAAGTCTCAGATATGGCTTCAAAAAGGTTCTGTATGGAGTTGGAAGCCAAAGTTTCAAGGCGGGCATGGTGAAGCTGAAGGACCAGTTACAATAGAAATTCAAAGTGCGGGTGTGCATGAATTTTCTATTGAGAAAAAATTAGTTGAACGTCCTTATATTGATAAGGTCGTGCTTGCTACCAGTGACCTTGATTCTAGTGTTTTAGATTCGATTGATTGTGAGACAACAACCGAACCAGAGCCAGAACCAGAACCAGAACCTAATCCGACTGATAAACTTTATTTCAACATCATTATTGAGCAGACGTTTGAGCCTTGCGGCTCTTGTGGAATAATTTTCGATTGGGAAGGAAATGCAGATCGAAAACCTTTGTTTGTTATCAATCATGGAAACGGTTCGGGAACTGAATTAAATTTCAGAGATGAGGTAAGTTCGATTTCTTTAGGCAGTCACGATTTTAATAATAAACAAAATGTAATGTTAGTAAAAAAAATGTTTGGTTCTAAAGGCTATTTGATCGCTGATATTTCTAGGCTGCCAAAGGGATCACCAATCAATCAAGCAAAGCTTTGTCTGAAGCTTAACAGTAGGGAAGGATTGGCCAACTCAGACAAAACAAGTGTTCTTTCCGTATCTACTAATAATACCGTGTGGGATTACTCCACAAGTGCAAAAGGAAGTCAGAACGGTACTATTCGCGAGATAAGAGCAGATAGAGATTTTTGGGGGCAAGGCATTTCAAAAGCTAACCCTTGGGGGTGCTATGACTTCACGCAACATGTAACAAATTTACAAAACAATAGATAGGGTGATTTTATGAGATTTTTATTATTAAGTTTAGTTTTATTTATGTTTAGTTGTGGCGTTGAAAATAAGCAATCCAATACACAGGTAGTTAATGGGGTTGAAACAGTTAGCTACCCAGCGGTAGCTAGTCTGAAACTTTTTCGCTCCAATGGATCGGTTGGGCTTTGTACTGGCACTTTTATACAAAGAGATTTGATTTTAACTGCTTCTCATTGTGTTGACGGTGTTGTAGGGGTTGAAGCATTAGGACATCAAGCCGTTAAAATAGTGAGCAACAAAGATTATTCTTACACATTTTCTGGACTGCCTCATGACTTTGCTTTTGTGAAGTTTGCTAAGAATATTTCTGAATACACCATGAGAGTTTCAAACAAGAGATTAAAGGAGGGGTCACCTTTAACTTTAGTTGGGTATGGAGTAAACAACTATCGTCCTTACAGAAGCGGCGCAGGTAAAAAGCGTATTGGCTTTAATACGTACAAACTCAACGACTACCTTGAAAGGGGCATAGTTCAATTTGAAGGCTATCAAATAACTCAAACAGAGCGAGGCACTTATTTTAATGCGAGTGTCGGGCAAGGTGATTCTGGTGGCCCGTTAATATCAAACGGTGAGATTGTTGGCGTTGCAAGTGCACAAGCTTTGTATAACGATGTTAATAGTTCTTATTATGCTTATACAGTTTCTAGAAATTTTACATATTTTTATGATAGAGCTATGCGCCTTTTGAAATAAATATGTTAGAATTAGAATAGATCAATTAAAAACTATATTTTAATTAAACTTAAAAGGCGGTTAATATGGAAACTTTAGATAACACTGTGGGCATTGACGAAATATTAGACGTTGCAGAATGTTATGTTGAAATTGTTGACGACATTCACGAGCAAAAAATGGACGACGGAAAATTGACAATGAGTGAAATTGGACAAGTTGCAGCTGAAAATGCACTCGGTATTTTCGAGGCATTTTGGGGTGCTGATGAAATCCCAGAACAAGTTAAAAATATGACTGACGCACAAAAGGCGATTGTGCTAGATAAAATATTGCCAGCGACGATAAAACTGATTAAGACATTTGCTTAGGGTTTTAATGGTTAGTAAACCAAGCCCAAAGGGGGTGTAACGACCCCCTATTAAACTACAAAGGAGCCTTTTATGCCTAAGTTCGGAAAATCTTCACAAGCTAGATTAGATACATGTCATCCTGATTTGCAGCTTCTTTTAAATTTTGTTATTAAGAAAATTGATATAACAATATTGTGTGGGCATAGAACTGAAGCAGAACAAAATAAGGCTTATCGTGAGAAAAAAAGTAAATTGAAGTTTCCACAGTCAAAGCACAATAAAGTACCAAGCATGGCTGTCGATCTTTCATTATATCCTATTAACTGGAGTGATCACGGTAGTTTTTACATGGTGATAGGTTATATTAGGCGTGTAGCTGACGAGTTAGGAATAAAAATAAGGGTTGGATCTGATTGGGATGGTGATTGGAAAACAAAAGACCAAAGCTTTCACGATTTACCACATATTGAGTTGGTGTGATCGAATTTAAAAAAGGAAAGAATGACTAATGAGCTTTGAACAAATAATCAACTATAATACTCCATCTGATTTTACATTTGATGCTAATAAAATATCAATGGTTGCTCTAGCTAAACTAAAATATATACCTATCCCAGAACAACATTTCGTACAAAATTTTTCTAGTTCAACTGGATTCACGTTTGACACAAACAAAGTTGAGTTTAATACTGGAACTCTCGAACCAAAAGACCAAACGCCCGCTAATTCTGTATTTGGTTGCAATTTTAGCGTGCTTGATAGTGCGTCGGGTTTGAATGTAAAAGAAAATTGGAGCGATTACGTTCCAACACTCACAGGGACACCAGTAGTAACGGCTGGTAAACTTGTGTGTATAGGTGCTGGGTATGGTGCGCATTATGATAATGCTATGCTTGCGAGTGCTCAGGGTGAAATAAAATTCAAATATACGCCTAACTACAACGGAGGTCCTGCTTCAAATGTAAATGTCGTGGCTCTTGTTAACCCATTATCAAACAACGACCGCATTGTGATGACAAATTCACCTTCTGGCAACAACTTGCGTATAACAATTAGTAATGCTTCTGGTACTGCTGTAGTTACTGCATTGGCAATAGGGGGAGCATGGACTGCTGTACTTGGCACCGAATATGAATTTGCGCTAAATTACGATAGCGTATCGGGTGTTGTTAGGCTATTTATAGATGGAGCATTGCACGGAACAGTAAGTTTAGGTGCTTGGACTAATGGCGGTTCAGCAACAACATTATCCATAGGTTCTACTGATAAAATTTATAATACTGCTGAAGGGTCGTTTGATGATGTTATACTGTTTAACTCAGTTCAACATACTGCACCATACACATCAGGTTATATTGTGCCTCAAACAGTATATGCAGAGGCTTTTACCGAGATGCCACAATTTGCGTACGGCGGTGAGGGAGTATTAGATTCTTTTGATGGCATGACTACAACAGAAGTTAATGCACCTAAATATGTTTTAAATGGATTATACTGGAACGGAGCGGCGTGGGCTACTTCAGATGGGAGCTATGCACAAGCGTCAAGCGAAGCAACGGTGGCTGCTAACATCGACACGCTAACGCCCAGTGACACTCTTGATATAGATATAGTTTTCCAAGCATCGAACATACAATCAAGCATTAGCAATTTGGACGTTGAATATTCTGGCCAACTATATGCTACAGACAATCCGTCAGTTGTAAATAATTCGGGTGTATTTACTGATTCTCTCGACACATTTTCTGCGACATATACAGAAGTTGGAAGCGATTCTGTTTCGTTTCAACTATTAGTCAATGAGATACCAAAATATTTTAACGTCACTTCTTCTTCTTGGGTGACTGCTACGCTTGGATTGATTGCAGAATCTAATACTGAATCTGAGATTGAAACAAACAAGGGATCACTTGATTTAACAAATGGTCGTATTCTTAAAGTAAACGCTATACTACATTCAACAGATGGGACGACAACACCAGATATCACGCAAGTTTATATTGCCTATGGTTTTCAAGGAGTAATACCAGATACGCCATTGGAATGCTTTGTATATGCGTATTTGAAAGATATTCAAGCTGATGCAAAAAATGGTGTGCTAGAAATAGAAAATGAGAAAACGTTTTCAAACAACGGAACGCTTGTCATTGCTAATATTCAACGTGCTGATTTTGATGAAAATGGTTATGTAGAAATTTCTGTTATTGAAACTGAATCAGTTAGTAAAAAATATAATTTCAGAATCAATTACACAGATATAGATAATTGTCCGCAAACATCTACTTTAGGAGATGCAACAGTTCCTAATCAAACTTCTGCTAATATTGCTGATTTAACGTTTGATTAAGCAGTCAATTGATACAGCATAGCTTAATTGTTAAGCATGTTGTGTTTTTTTGTTTATTTATGTCGTAATTTAGTATAACTAAATACCAAGCTAACTAGGCACAAGCTTTTTTGTTAACAAGAGGTTGTATACATGAAGAGGTAAGGACTTGTGCCTATTTAGCTAACTCTCCAAAAAACATTGTAAATATTGAGGTATCAAAATGACGGAAAAACCTGTGATCAAAAAAACGCATGAAAATAACTCTATCATACAAAAGGTTATTCAATTTCAACGCTATGCTGAAGGACTTGACGAGCCAGAACGCCCAGAAGAAATTCAAGAGCTTCTAGCTGATATAGCGAACCATGCTGAGTGGGTTATTGAGTTTATCAAACGACTTGAAATTAATGCAGCTGAACTCAAAGAAAAAGCAGCTATGTTTGCAAAAAGCGCAAAAACTCAAGACAACAAAGCAAAATCTTATAAAGAGTATTTAAAGCAAGCGTTAAAATCAGGAGGCTACGAGCAATTAGCGGTTGGTGATCTAATGCTAAAGCTATCGAAATCAGTTACGTACAAGCCAAAGGCTGCGCCTACAGAAGACGATCTTATTAATATGACTGACTTTGTAGAAACGAAATTCAACTGGAAAAAAGAGCCAGAAGCTTTAGATTACTTAGAGCACAAAGATAAAGTCGAACGTGTTTTTGATTGGAAAGAAGCAATGATTAAAGCTGAAATCAAAGCATCTCAAAAAGTAATAAACTCCAAAAAATCAAACGATATTGAAAAAGCAGCTGCAACAAAAAGTTTAGAAAAAATATTGCTGTTGATGGACGAGCAACACTCATTTAAATTAAATGTTGGTGTGAAAAAAATAACTAAATAACTAAGGGGAATTTAAGAATGAAAATTAATTTAGACGATTTAACATTAGGCCAAATCAAAGAAATCAAAAATTTAATAGGAATTGATAATAACAATGTATGTGATGTTAAAACAGCATCCATTCCTTATGAAATTGAGACAAATTACTTAATAAGATCAGTCACTAATTATTTTGTTGGGAGATTGGTTGAAGTTTACGAAAAAGAGCTAGTATTGAAAGAAGCTTCATGGGTTGCTAGCACAGGAGATTTTAATAAAGCTTGTATGACGGGTGAGTTGAATGAAATTGAGCCTTACAACCCGAATCATAGAGTAATAGTTGGGAGAGGCGCTATTATAGATGCGTCGCCTTGGGATTTTGATTTGCCGAAAGAAAGAAAATGAATCAAGCTATTTTAAGAACAGGGTATGAACAGTCACGGTCATGGTCATGGTCACGGTCAGGGTCACAGTCACGGTCATGGTCATGGTCACGGTCAGGGTCACGGTCACGGTCACGGTCATGGTCAGGGTCATGGTCAGGGTCATGGTCAGGGTCACGGTCATGGTCAGGGTCACGGTCAGGGTCACGGTCAGGGTCACGGTCAACTAGTAATTAAGGATAAATTATGAATAAACCAGCACAACAAAATCAAAAACCACAAGCAATCACTCTTATGGAAAACAATAAGAGTGTGATCAATGAAATTCTACCAAAAGGATTTGATGTAGGCCGTCTAGTTAGAGTTATGACTAGCCAGATCAGACAAAACCCAAAACTAGGTATGTGTGATCCCTACAGTTTCATGCATGCTGTTATGACTTGCGCTCAACTTGGACTAGAGCCAAGCAAAACACTCGGCCGAGTACACTTAATCCCTTTCAAGCGTGATGTACAGTGTATTATCGGGTATCAGGGACTAATCGAACTTGCTAGACGATCAGGAGAAATTACAGAAATCTATGCAGAAGTAATTTATTCAAATGATGATTTTACTTATCACCTTGGAACAGATAAAAAACTAGAGCACATCCCGAATATGAGTGATGATAGAGGCGAGTTTAAAGCTGCCTATGCAGTTGCTAAGTACAAAAATGGTGGCAATCATGTTGTCGTAATGGCAAAGCCTGAGATTGAAAAAATCAGAACAGGTGTGCGCTACGAAAATAAGATTTGGAATGATCACTACGATGAGATGGCAAAGAAGACAGCAATACGTAGACTATCAAAGTTCTTACCTATGTCTGTTGAAATTGAATCCGCAGCTCAAATAATGGATCAAGAAGCAACAGGAACACCAGCTGATTACAAAGCTGATTTTGAGGTTATCGGTGTGCCAGTGGTAGAAGAATCCGACCAAAAAACAAACGAAGAAAACAATTTATTGATAAATAAAATTGCTGCAATCCTAGAAAAAGTAACTGACAAAGTTGTTGAGACAAAACTAAAAAGATCAAAAATTGATTTACTTGATAGCTGTACGGATTTGGAAAGAACTAAGACTGTATTTAATATTGTTTCAACGTTGGTTTAGGTAAGAAAATGAATCAAGCTATTTTAAGAACAGGGTATGAACAGTCACGGTCATGGTCATGGTCACGGTCAGGGTCAGGGTCACAGTCACGGTCATGGTCAGGGTCATGGTCAGGGTCACGGTCATGGTCATGGTCACGGTCAGGGTCATGGTCAGGGTCACGGTCATGGTCAGGGTCACGGTCAGGGTCACGGTCATGGTCAGGGTCACGGTCAGAATCATGGTCACGGTCAACTAGTAATTAATTAAGGATAACTTATTTAGTTAAACTTTAAGCACAAGGTTTTTTTGAGGGAAAAAATATAGTATAATACTTGAAACGTCCTCTTAGAAGTTGATAAGCAAGCGATGGGTTTTTTCGGTTCTTCCCGTCGCTTGCTAACTTTTTGGTTTAGGTCTATAGTTTAGTTACATAAAACTACACAAGAGCTAATTCATGGACAACAAAAAGAAACTTAAAATTACTATCCCAAGTTTTCCTTTCCCCCCTCAATTAAGCAAGCTTTACAATTCATTTTATAAAAATGGAAAAGTTAACAAGGTCAAATCGAAAGAATACACGCAGTATTTAAAGGAAGTGAACGCTTACCATTGGGCTAGAGAAAGCGAGTTTAGAGAAGCACGTGATGCATTAAAAGAGTTTGAGTCATTTAAAATGACATATTACGTCATGTTTCCATACTCTAAAGTTTTTACAAAAAAAGGAGCACTTAAAAAATGTGATGTATCAAACAGAGAAAAAGCACTTAGCGACTCCCTTGCTATATGTTTGGGTATAGATGATCAAAGATTTAATAACGTTGAGCTAATCAAGTGTGTGGCAACCAACGAAGAAAACCCAAAAGTAATAATTATAATAGAACCTATGAAGATATTGACAGAAAGCGAGGTATTAGAATTAATATTACTCCAAAAAAAACAATAGAAATTAGAAAAGAAATTGAAAGCAGAAGTGATTTTGTGCGCTTTGTAGAATCGAGTCATGAGGGCGTTAGTTTCAAATACAAATGGAATGATTTTGATGTTATCTGTATTTACTTTGATCATTATGGATCAAGGAAAGTTGTGTTATACGATGTTTTTCTTGACGAGAAAACAATTTATACGTACAGACATTTCACTAGAATACTAAAAAAAGTAGGCAAAAATAATGAGTAAAAAAACATCTAGCAAATATTACGTCCAACCAAAAGGCGTTGATAAAATAAGCCAACTCCAAAGTGAAAATAGTATTCTAAAAAATATAGTAAACATTATTTTGCCTATCGCTCGTGATCACGGTTTTGATAGAAGCGAACAAGTGTGTCATGATATAAACTCGGCGATTGACGAGGCAATATCACAAGGTATGTTTATACCACCAAACAGGAAAAACCAACTATATGCTATTCCTAAAGGTTTCTGTGATTGGGATAAAATAGGTAACAGGCTCGTTCGTGACAAGAAAAGGCTAGAAACTGCTAGGCTAATAAGGTAGTGTTTAATCGAACTAAATTAAGTAATACTTTAAGGGGAATTATTATGACAGTACAAATAGACGGTAGTTGGAAAGAATTAGATTTAAGTGATATTAACCAAGCAAATAAGGGAAATTAAAATGTTAAAAGAAGGTTTAGAATTTCTATTAAGTCAATACAAAAGACCACAAGCAATGAAAATAAATGGTAGACACTTCATGGTCCAACCTGACGGTGACTATGATAAGCTTTTTAGTGACCAACTAGAAACGCAGTATTTTTCAACATTAGACGGTATTATTGCCTATACTAAAATGCTTTCAGAAATAATCGACGCGCCATTATATATGAAAGTGAAAGATAATAAAAGAGTTTCGTTACACTTTCAAGAACACAATGCAGATGCAGAAATTGAAACACTAGCAGTATCAGAGTGCCATGATTACATTTGTGATATTAAACATCTTAAAAATATGGACAGCGAAGAGTTTATCGTTGCGCTACTCTCTAAGTTTAAATGTACGCCTATGAGAGATACATTGATGCAAGTTGCAGCTTCTGTTAAAAAAGAAGATGAATTTAAAAAATCTGATGACGGCGTAAGTCAAAGCACTGTTGTCGGTCATGCAATTAAATCAGAAGTTGAGATCAAAAACCCAACAGATTTACGGCCAATATTAACATTTCCAGAAGTTGAGCAACCGATTATACCGTTTATATTTAGAATAAGCGATAGTATTACGTATAGTTTAATTACTGGTGATACATCACAAGCATTATTTAGATCCCTCGGTGTTGTTCAAAGTTATTTGATTGAAAACTTAAAAGATATAAAAGACATCAAAGTATTTATTTAGTTCATTATTTTGTAATTGCAACATGGCAACCCTTTCAATATCGAGAGGGTTGTTTTTTTTGTTGCTTATTTAATGATACAACTTTACTATACAACAAAAGTACAACCTTGTTTTTATGAGATGATTTAAATGGCAAAGAAAAAAGTTAAAAAGAAAATTCTAAAAAATAAATTATTAAAAGACCCAATCAAACTAGGAAGACCGCACTTAGATGCCAAAGAAAAAACAGTTAGACTAGGCGTGTGCTTACCTGAAAGCGTTGCTAATCAACTTAAAAAAGATGGTGAAAAGTATGGAGGCTATGGTGTTATCATTAGGCAAGCGATAATGATGATGTATGATGTTTGAAAAACAAAAACCCCTCGATTCATATCAAGGGGTTTTTACCAGAAAATAATCATATCACTATCTTTGGAACAGGAGTAGATAGAAAATAATCATATCATCAATAAGGTTTTTTACCAACCCAATTACCAGCTGGCTCATAATTACAAACAACAACGACCTGAGTGCCAGCATCACAACGCCTAAGTGAACATCCTACACGTTCAGTATCAGCCCAAACAATTTGTGTGTAATGACCACATACTTTGCCATCAGCACATTTATTAGTTTCATAGTTGTAGTCCCCTACTTCTTCACCCCAAGCATCTACGGCTTTTGTTGGATTAGACATTTTATAATTAGAGTGCCAGTAAATGTTTTCACCAACGCCTTGGCCACGTCTTGGGTTGTGCATCATTTTACAGAAGTAATCATCAATCAAAATTTTAGACCAATCAGTAGCAATCTTTTCCAACTCAGAAGAGTATTTGAGTGGATGAATGCCAACAGATTTTCTCCAATCGTTGTGAGCATCTAAAAATTCTTTTTGCAATTCAGTTAGAGTTTGATCTTGTGGTTCTGGCTCTGAAGGTTTTTGATGATCGATACAATCAGGGCTATCACAAATTTCTACCGTGTCTATTTCAGGTATTGGGTCGGGTGACAAAATCGGATCTGTTCGAGTGGAACAATTATCTGTTTCGCATAGATCAGTATCCTTGATTTTTTCCTTAATTGTTTGGCAACCTGTGCATCCCATAATCCATATGAAGCAAACCGACAGTGTGAATAAATTTAGCATGTGAAAACCCCTTTTGGTTAAACTAAAGTCAAAAAAACTATTGTTAGTATAATGTGCAAAATTGCAGCTAATTCATATTTTAACATAAAAGTAAAGAAGCATCGCATACCAAATTAATGATTAAATTGGGGTGTCAGTGTTCCTTGACTGCGACCAACTCATCGAAAAATCCGAATAGTTAGTAATTAAGCAAAATGTAGTAGCTACGAATTAAGCATAACGAAATTCTTGTTTACAATTTTGATTGGATGGGCTTACTATGTTTTTAGAAAATAAAAAAACCAAGAAGGATTCGTGGTCACTAACTTGGTTTTATAGATACACATCTATTTGATGAGCTTTCACCCAAGGCTGGGCTTTCATTATTTAAGCCCACCTTGTGCGAAAAATCAATTCAAATTTATTTTCTACTGTAATTTTAGTTAA
>Ga0316189_10000194_pt1 | contig 58569 bp, 60 predicted proteins | sample LowCovwburrow_MG_FD_204930 | JGI IMG/M metagenome (GOLD analysis project Ga0316189, IMG submission 204930) | Coastal sediment microbial communities from Maine, United States - Lowes Cove worm burrow | ecosystem: Environmental > Aquatic > Marine > Coastal > Sediment | place: USA: Maine...
TTTTTTAGATCGCTTAGCACGAAATTTAACTATTTCGGAACTCGATTATAAGCAAATACTAAAAGATTATAAGACTCATCCCATCAACCATCCTTTATCGTATGATAGACGTATAGAACGATTATACGATTTAGCAAGAATGGTTTGGGCGGATCATATAGAAGGTAAAGATCAGGTAAAATTACTAAAAAAACTATGTATTGGTTTAGGGTTTAGATCTGAAAATTCAAAATACATTACTAATAAAGCATTAAAATTAGTAAAGCAAAACGTTGACCTTGATACGTTTACTGAAGAAATAAAAACTATGAATCAGTAGTTAAATTATGAATCAGTAGTTAAATTAATATTATAAAAAAAGCGAGCTGTTTAGCTCGTTTTTTTTATGCGTTTTTCATAAACTCTTCAACTTTTTCAACCATGTTTTTACTTCCACATAAAAATGGAACACGTTGATGCAATTCTGTAGGCTCAATATCCATAATTCTTGTAAAACCATCACTTGCTCTACCATTAGCCTGTTCAGCTATATATGCCATAGGATTACATTCATATAAGAGACGCAATTTTCCGTTTGAGTTCATTGAACTTTTCGGATACATATAAATCCCTCCTTTTATCATATTTCTATGAAAATCTGACACTAACGAACCAATATATCTACTTGTATAAGGTCTGTCGTCTTCTTCCATTTGGCAATATTTTATATAGTCCTTTATGCCTTGAGGAAAATTAATATAATTCCCTTCATTTACAGAGTAAATTTTTCCTTTTTCAGGGAATTTCATGTCAGGATGTGATAAATAAAAGGTTCCAATTGCAGGATTTAACGTAAAACCATTAACACCATCTCCTGTTGTATAAACCAACATAGTTGATGTTCCATAAATTACATAACCTGCTGCAACTTGTTTATTACCTTGTTGTAAAAAATCATCTATTGTAACAGGAGTTCCAACTTCTGTTACACGTCTATAAATTGAAAAAATTGTACCAACCGAAACATTAACATCAATATTTGAAGACCCATCAAGAGGATCAATAAGTACTACATATTTGTTTTGGTGATTTTCATCTTGACTATTAATTGCAATAAAATCATCTTCTTCTTCACTTGCAATTCCACATACAATATTACGACGCGTCATGGCTTTAATAAATAAGTCATTCGCAAATACATCTAGTTTTTGCTGGTCTTCACCTTGAATATTAGTGTCTCCTGCAGCGCCAATAATATCAACCAATCCTGCTTTATTTACTTCATGATTAACCACCTTTGCTGCTAACCTAATCGCATTTATTAATCGCGAAAGTTCACCAGAAGTATACTTGAAAGATTGCTGGTGCTCAATAATAAATTCGCCTAACGTTTGGTTCTTTAGAGACATGAATGCGCTTTGTATTTATTTTTTGCAAATATCGTGTTTTTTGTAGAACTATATCGTTTTCGTTCAGATAAATATAATCATCCTTTAAGGATTAAAAATGATTTCTGTAATTAGTATGACACAACAGATAAAATATCATTTATACTCATTTCATAAAATATAATTGATGTAAAATAATCGCTTTCGTTATATTTGAAGCTCAATTTTGTACATATGGATTTTACAATTAGAAATGCACAAAAGCAGGATATGCCAGCTGTTTTAAGCTTGATTAAAGAATTAGCTCTTTTTGAAGAGGAACCTGATGCTGTAGAAGTAACTACTGAAAGTTTAGAGGCAGATGGTTATGGAGACAAACCAGCTTTTAAATGTTTTGTAGCTGAAACAGGAAACAAAGTTGTAGGAGCAGCTATTGTTTATAATAGGTTTTCAACTTGGAAAGGTAAAATTTTACACCTTGAAGATTTAATAGTAAGTCAAGAAATGAGAGGTCATGGACTAGGTACAGCTTTACTTGACGAAGTTGTAAAACACGGTAATAATCTTGGTGTAAAGCGTATAAATTGGGAAGTTATAAGTTGGAATGAAGGTGCCATAAAATTGTACGAACGCAAAGGAGCTAAAGTATTACGTGACTGGAATGTAGTGCATTTGGATGAAAACGGAATTAAGAATTATATAGCAAACATAGGTTAATGCGCATATTTAAATTTGGAGGTGCTTCAGTTAAAGATGCCGAAGGTGTCAAAAATATAGTAGCTGTTTTAAAAGAAACAGGTCATGACAATATGCTTGTGATTGTCTCTGCTATGGGAAAAACCACTAACGCATTAGAAAAAGTTATACATAACTACTTTGATAATGTTAAAGAGTTACAAAGTTCAATTCAAGATATAAAGAAATTCCACAATGCTATTTTATTGGATTTGTTTGAATCAGACAACCATCCAATTTTTAGCCAAGTTGAAGATTTCTTTAAAGATTTAACCACATTCTTTAGTCGAAATAAATCCCCTGACTACAATTTTGTTTATGACCAAGTTGTAGGTTATGGTGAATTAGTTTCAACTGCAATAGTTAGTGCCTATTTGAATGAAATTGGCATAAAAAACAATTGGTTAGATGTAAGACATTTTATTAAAACAGATAATTATTATCGTAACGCTAAAATTGATTGGAAAACAACTCAGCAATTAATTTCTAAAGATGTAAAAATCGATACATTAAATATCTCTCAAGGATTTTTAGGTAGTGATGCTAATAATTTTACAACCACTTTAGGTCGTGAAGGAAGTGATTATACTGCTGCCGTTTTTGCTTATTGTTTAAATGCTAATAGCGTGACAATTTGGAAAGATGTTCCAGGTGTATTAAATGCAGATCCAAGGTATTTTGAAAACGCACAATTGCTTCATCAAATATCATATCGTGAAGCTATTGAGCTTGCATTTTATGGCGCCTCAGTCATCCACCCAAAAACATTACAACCGTTGCAGCAAAAGGAAATTCCTATGTTTGTGAAATCATTTTCAAACCCTAAAGATGATGGTACATGTGTTGGAAAAGGAAAAACATTAGAGCCACTGATTCCTTGTTTTATAGTTAGAAAAAATCAGGTTCTTATTGAGCTCTCATCATTAGATTTTAGTTTCATTGTAGAAGAAAACATCAGTGAAATTTTTAATCTATTGCATTCATATAAAATGAAAGTAGATGTTATTCAAAATTCTGCTATTAGCTTTTCGGTATGTGTTGATAATAACTATGACAATTTAGAGAAACTCTTACTGCACTTAAAAGCAAAGTTCAAAGTTACATACCATAAAAATGTAGCTCTTTATACTATAAGGCATTATACAAAGAATGCCATTCAGAAATTGGAAGAAAATAAAACAGTATTACTGAAACAAATATACAATGAAACCGTTCAAATTGTAACCAAATAAATGTGTAGCTTTGTAATCCTCTCAATTTAATAGCAAATGAGTCTAGTAACAGCCAAAGAAGTCGCTAAAGCGATACATTTTGATAAATATGGATTTATTGGAACATTCTTTGGATGGATATTGATGAAAATTCTTAATATTTCTACCATCAATAAGGTTTACAATAGAAACAAACACCTCAATGATCTTCCTTTTTTAAATGCCTTATTAGATGATTTTCAAATTAAGTTTGAAATTCCTGAAGAAGATTTAAAACGATTACCAAAAGATGGTGCTTACATTACAATTTCTAACCATCCTCTTGGTGGTATTGATGGTATACTTCTGTTAAAGTTAATGTTGGAGCAACGCAGTGATTTTAAAATCATTGGTAATTTTTTATTACATCGTATTGAGCCATTAAAACCTTATATCATGCCAGTAAATCCTTTTGAAAACCGAAAGGATGTAAAATCAAGTGTAGCTGGCTTTAAAAATTCACTACTACATTTAAGAGATGGTAAGCCCTTAGGTATTTTTCCAGCAGGTGAAGTATCTACGTATAGAGATGGAAAGTTAGTAGTTGACAAACCTTGGGAAGAAGCAGCAATGAAGTTGGCTCAAAAAGCTCAAGTTCCTATTGTGCCCATTTACTTTCATGCAAAAAACAGCAAACTGTTTTATCAACTCTCTAAAATAAGTGACATTTTTAGAACTGCCAAATTACCTTCGGAGTTACTGACTCAAAAACGACGTACCATAAAGGTTAGAATTGGAAAACCTATTTCTGTTAACGACCAGAAAGAACATAATAACTTACAAGATTTTTCAGAATTTATTCGTAGAAAAACTTATATGCTTTCTCATGCCTTTGAGGATAAACCAAATCGTTTAGAAAACATTTCATCCACTTTAAAAGTTCCAAAAATTCCTAAAAAAATTGTGACTCCTGTAAAAACGGAATTAATGATTAAGGAAATTGCTGAACTGAAAGAAAGTGATTACAGGCTGCTTAAAAGTAAGAACTATGAGGTATATCTTGCTCCTGCTGGTAAACTTAAAAATATACTTCGCGAAATTGGTCGCTTGCGTGAAATTACCTTTCGTGAAGTTGGTGAAGGTACAAATGAGGCTATTGACCTTGATAAATTTGACACTTACTATCATCACATGTTTCTTTGGGACAAGGAAGCGAATGTTATTGCTGGCGCTTATAGAATGGGATTAGGTTCAAAAATATTTGAAGCCTATGGCATAGACGGTTTTTACTTACAAGATCTTTTTAGATTTGAGCCAGAACTTCACACCATGATGAGTCAATCTATTGAAATGGGAAGAGCTTTTATTATAAAAAGCTATCAACAAAAGCCAATGCCTTTATTTTTGTTATGGAAAGGTATTGTTCATACTACTTTACGTTTTCCAGAACATAAGTTCTTAATTGGTGGTGTTAGCATTAGTAATCAGTTTTCTAATTTCTCAAAATCTTTAATGATTGAGTTTATGAAATCTCACTACTATGATCCTTATGTTGCTCAATATGTGCATCCTAAAAAGGAGTTTAAAGTAAAATTAAAAGATGCTGATAAAGATTTTGTTTTTGATGCCACAGAAGCAGATTTAAACAAATTTGATAAAATTATTGACGAAGTAGAACCAGGAGCATTACGTCTTCCTGTATTACTTAAAAAATATATTAAACAGAATGCTCGCTTAGTTGCTTTCAATGTTGACCCATTGTTTAACAACGCAGTTGATGGGTTGATGTATATAAAAATTGCTGATTTACCTGAAAGCACTGTGCGACCAGTAATGGAAGAGTTCCAGGCTGAACTGGAGAGTAAATTTTCAAACAACACTGAGGCTTCAGAGTAGATTCTGTCATTCCTAAATGTCATACTGAGCTTGTCGAAGTATCGAAGCAAGTCAAGAATCCATTTACAAAGGAATAATTCTAAATAGCCATCTACCACAATCTTTTTCTGTCAGTGGTTTTTAAAAAAGAATATACTTTCATTACGGTTTTTCCGTAATTTCTAAGTATACAGTATTACAACAAGTAATAGTAAAAACTATTTAAAAATTTAGATCAAATTTTTGATATTTTCCATTTTTTTTTTTTTTAGCTTTACAAAGTTGAAAGCATGGTTTGGGCGAATTAAGAAGTCATCCAGATTATGCCAAAAACAAAATGTTATAACATAATTTACTAGCGCTAGTTTTTTTATTCTCCCTTTAATTATTAATAGCGCAACAAAACAGACTTCTTGCAAAAATGACTTCTTAAACAATTGACTTCTTAAATAAAATGACTTCTTAAACTATTTAAGTTTAACTAGTTGGCTATATAATAAACTATAGCCAACCAATATTTTAGAAAAGATGAAAAAAATTAAAAAAAGTGTTGCCGTTGTTGCGGCATTGTTATTGATGTCAATGACTAATAACGTAAAATCAGAAAACATTGAAATTGAAAACCTTGCCTTTGCTGATCCTTATGAGTGTTGGGATACTGCAGATGCTTTTGAAACAATAGCTTGCGGATATGTTGGTTGTGATTTCTGGTTATGGGATCAAGTTTATAATTCATGCATGGGAAATCCGCAATAGAATAATTAATTATTTTAACACCTAAAAGGGTTTCTTTATTTGAAATTTTTTTAGGTGTTCTTAAAAAATGGATTTTATGAAAAAAATAATACCAATTATCTTTTCTTTAATTGTGTCAAATACCTTATTAGCACAAACTGATGCTATTTGTATTTATGAAATAACCAAAAATAAAATTAATATAGAAATTAATGAAAAAGATAACTCAACAACACGAAAGGCTAAAAATTTAATAAATGAAGCCATTGAAATAGCAGAAACTTTTACATATACATTAAAGTTTAACGAAAACGAAAGTATTTTTAGTAAAAATAGATCTATGGGAAATGAAGCTCAAAGTTCATATATAATCCCTATTGCGGAGGCGATAGTTGGCAAGGGTATATATTATCAAAATAAAGTGAAAAATGAAAATATTCAGCAAGTTCAAGGTTCAATAGGATTATTCTTAATTAAAGGTTCTTTTTTAACTGATTGGGAGTTTACTAATGAAACTAAAAAAATCGGCAAGTATAATTGTTATAAAGCGATAAAAAAATGTAACTCATGTGATACTGCTGAAGAAGTTTGGTTTACTCCTGAAATTGCAGCCCCTTTTGGACCTCTAGGTTATAGTGGTTTACCTGGATTAATACTAGAAATTAAAAAGAAAACACTTACTTTAAGGCTAGCAAGTATTGATTTTAAGCCAAAGAATATTGTGATTAAAAAACCAACAAAAGGAAAAGTTGTTGGTATAGATGAGTTTAAAAAAATTACTGATGATTTTCGTTCTCAAATGAAACAATAAAAAATGGTGGTATATAAAAGTATAATTCCATTTTCCTTAATTTTATGCTTCTCAATATTAAGTTATGCACAACAAAATGGGAAAGCATATTACACAAAAAAGTCTTCCCATAATTTTTTGCCCATCAAAAAATCAGATAATAGTACTACAGCTAATTCTCTATACAAATCTGTTAATAGTGGTATAAGTGGGATGGAGTTTATACTCACATTTAATAATACATTAGCAAACTATAAGGACATCAAAAAAATAGGCATAGATGAAAATAGTTCAGAGGCTCAATTTAGCAAAGTGTTTTCTGGGTATAGTGGCCCATATTATTATGATTTTGAAAGAAAAAGCGTAACTAGAAAACAAGGGAAATATTTAATTAAAAAACAACTATCCTCTTATGAGTGGGTGTTAACAAAAGAAAAGTTAATCATTAATGACCTTACCTGTTATAAAGCTACCACAATACTAAAATTAGATGGTAGGAGCGGAGAAATACTAAGACCAGTTGTTGCTTGGTACACCACAGATATAAACCTTTCTGCTGGACCTGATGGCTTTGGAGGTTTACCTGGTTTAATCATGCAATTGGAAGTTAATAAAGTGGTAACCACCTTAAAAAAAATTGAGTTTTCTGATAAACCCTTAGAAATTAATCTTCCAACCAAAGGCAAAAAAATGACAGAAGCCGAGTTTGATGCCTTAATGAAAGATATAAATGAAGATCGAGGTAAATACTACGACAAAAATTAGATAAGCTTGGGCATTAAAAAAACTTGTTTAAAAATATTCTTAACTAAAATCCTATTACTTTTAATAGGGTTTTCTTCTTATGCTCAATCCATAATCATTAGTGGCAAAGTTACAGACAGTTTACAGCAACCACTAGCTTATGCCAACATTTTAGCCATACCAGAAAGTGATGATTTTGATATTGCTTTCGCTATTACGGACGATAAAGGTTTGTATAAATTAAAATTAGAGCAACAGCAAGTTTATGAGTTAACGGTTAGTTATTTGGGTTTTAAACCTCAAAAGCTAAACATTACAGCAACTTCAGATGTTGTTAAGGATTATATACTTGAAGAGAACTCCGAACAACTCAAAACCGTTGAACTTAATTATACACCACCAGTTTCGGTAAAAAAAGATACCATTACCTATGATTTGAGTCGTTTTGTTACAGGAGAAGAACGTAAATTAAGAGAGGCTTTAAAAAAATTACCAGGTGTTGAAGTAGATAGAGCAGGTAATGTGATGGTTCAAGGTAAAAAAGTGACCAAAGTATTGGTAGAAAACAAAACCTTTTTTACAGGCAATAGCAAATTGGCTGTAAACAACATTCCTGCTGATGCTGTTGATAAAATTGAAATTCTAGACAACTATAATGAAGTCGCCATGCTTAAGGGCTTACAAGACAGTGAAGACATGGCAATGAACATTAAGCTAAAAGAAGACAAAAAGAATTTTGCCTTTGGTGATATAGAAGTTGGAGTTGGTGTTAAAGAACGCTATCTCATACATCCTAATCTGTTTTATTATAGCCCAAAAACCAACCTTAACCTCATTGGAGATCTAAATAATACAGGCACAAAAAGTTTTTCATTTTCAGATTACCTAGAATTTGAAGGTGGCTTTGGAAAACTATTGAGTGATGCAAGTAGTTATTTTAATTTATTCAACAGTGATTTTGCTCAATATTTAAGCAATCAAAATTTTACAAATAACACCAACCAATTTGGTGCGCTTAACATTAGGCAATCCTTAAGTGATGTAACAGATGTAAGTGCTTATGTAATTACATCTAACAGTAAGACCAACACAAAACAGGAAACGAGCAATGAATATCTTTTAGAAGGCAACAATTTTACAGAACAACGCAGTAACACAAATGTCTTAGATAATTTTTTTACGATTGGCAAACTTACTTTAGATTATGACCCAAACATAAAAACAGATGTGGCGTTTAATAGCTTTGTAAAAGTTACAAATAATAATGCCTTTGGTACAATTAATACCATAAGCCCTAGCAATAAAAATAACATACAAAACAGTAATGCAACAAAAGCAGTTAACCTAAAACAGAATGTTAGCTTTAGTAAAAAACTATCTCAAAACCATACAGCAACTTTAGAGGCAACGCATAATTACCAAAACGATAAACCCATTACCAATTGGATGACCAACCAAGAAATCCTACAAGGTTTAATCCCTCTTGAAGATGATGTGGTCTATGATATTTTGCAAACCAAAAAAGCAACTTCTAATAACCTCAACGCTATTGTTAAAGATTATTGGGTGTTAAACAACTTCAACCATTTATATACAAGTGTTGGTGTTAATGTTGCCTTTACAGATTTTTATAATAGGGACGTACAACAACTGAGTGATGGCAGCATTAATGATTTTGCTTCCGCTAGTTTTGGGAATAATTTTAAGTATAATTTTACAGACCTCTTTTTAGGTTTGGAATATAAATTTCAGATTGGTATTGCGACATTTAAACCAGCAATGTATGCACATGCTTACTCTTGGACAACGCAACAGTTTGATGATAAACAATCTTATAACAAAACACTGTTGCTACCTCAATTTACATCAAACATAGAGTTCAGCAATAGTGAAAAGATAAAGTTTAGATATCGAGTTAATGCAAGTTTTCCTACTATTAATCGTTTGGCAAATAACTTTATGCTCTCCAGTTTTAATAGTGTGTTTAAAGGTAATGAAACACTTGAAAACCAATTATATCATACAGCTTCTTTGAGTTATAATAAGTTTAGTTTGTTTAGAGGCTTAACGCTTTTTGCAGGCATTAATTACAATAAAAAAGTAAGTTCCTTTAAAACGGTTTCACAAATTAATGGCATTGAGCAATTCAACACGCAAATATTGTTCGACCAACCAGAACAGAGCATTTCATTAAATGGTAATATTGCAAAAAAAATAAAGAAGATAAGGTATAAGTTAAGAAGTCGTTTTAATTATAATGACTTCTACCAAATTGTTAATGATAACACCACAAAGAACAAGTCCAGATCCATATCAAACACAATAAGTGCAGAGAGTTTTTTTAAAGATTTCCCAAACTTGGAAATTGGTTACACAAAAGATTTTAGTAACTACAAATCTTTTGGTAATAAAAACACTTTTGAAAATGATAAACTATTTGTCATTCTTGAATATAATTTTTTAAACGATTTCATTTTAAAAGCTGATTATAGCTATGATAACTATACTAATAAAAGCAATCAAATTAAAAATACGTTTGATACTGCCAATGCATCACTGTTTTATCAAAAGGAAGATAGTGCTTGGGGTTTTGAGATTATGGCTAGTAACTTATTTAACATCTCTTTTAAACAGCAAAACTCATTTTCCAGTTTTTTAATAAGTGATAGTAAAACCTTTATTTTACCTAGAATTTTGATGTTTAAGGTTAGTTATAAATTATAAAATGCTTCGACAGGCTCAGCATAACAAATCACTAAAAATTTGTTTCAACAAATATTTTAAAATAGTCCTTTATTTCATTTCTAGCTTTTAGAAAAGCAGCATGCTTTTCTAGTTCTGTACCAACTAACTTTGAAGGATCAAAGAAATTATGATGTATCCGTTTTGCATTTTTATTTGGTATGTATGGACAGTTTTCGTTAGCATGATCGCAAACGGTAAAAATGTAATCAAAATCTATATTTGCATATTCTTCAACATTGTTTGACGTGTGTGATGTAATATCTATATTGTCCTCTTGCATTATTGAAACTGCTTCTGGATTTAACCCATGTGTTTCAATTCCTGCACTGTAAACCTTAACTTTTCTATTATCTAAAAAATGATTGAGATAACCATGTGCCATTTGGCTTCTACAAGAATTTCCCGTACATAGAACTAATATGTTTTTCATAAACCCTTCCGTCACTTCGTGACACCTTCCCTTAAAAGGGAAGGATTTATTATTTAGTTAATTGTTATACTTCTTCGCTCTAATAAGACATTATCATGCCAAACCCCTTTAAGTTGACCTATTTTTTCTCTGATTCCAACCACGCGAAAACCACTATGTTTATGTAATGCAATACTAGCTACATTTTCAGTAAATATTCCAGCTTGCAATGTCCAAAATCCAATTTTTTCACTCTCAGAAATAAGTCCTTCTAAAAGGATTTTTCCAATTCCTTTTCCTCTATGCAATTCACTAACATAAACCGTAACCTCAGCAACACCTTCATATACCTTTCGTTTTGATACTTGAGATAACACTGCAAAACCAACAACTTTATTGTTGATTTCAACTATTAGTCGACAATCCTTTAAATATTTTTCGTTCCAAACACTCCAAGAAGGCACTTCGGTTTCAAAAGTTGCTATTCCAGTTGCAATACCTTCAGCATATATTCTTGAAACCGAAATCCAATCTTCTTGTGTTAATGATCTTAAGTTAACTTCATTCATCATATTAGATGCTTTGTTACGCTCAGATTGATTTAAATTTCAATGCTATTTAGCAGCAATTTCCAGTTGGAGAGCAACAAGGTTCTTCAGTTGAACTCAAAACAACCTCTTCTTCTGGAACACCACAAGTTTCTTTTGCCTTACAATCTGTTTTTTCGATGGCTAACTTAACAATTAAATTATTATCGCGTATTTCAAAATCGTTAACAAATAATTGCGCAGTATGAAACACGTCATTACTATACTCAAATTTAGCTTCAGATTCCATATCATAAGGTTTCATTTTACCAACCTTATTTAATATACTAAGTGCTTTATAAACAGACATAAATTCTGTTTTATCAAGTTCTTTTGGGCTTTCCCAAAGCTGAATTATTGTTTCGTTCCAAGCGTCAGTTTGTGCTCCACAATCCACTGAGTCAATTTTTAAATGCTTTACTTCAGTAATGTGATAATTAGCTTTTACAAATTGATTTGGCTTATATTCAAACAACAACGATTTACCTTGATGGTCTTTAAATAATTGAAATACTTCTTTTGTTTTCATGTGTTAATATTTATTGTTTTTAAAATGGTCACATGTAACATCCATATAATTGTACTTGTGTATGATTAAATTATAGTTATGGATGTTTCATAATGTTTAGATAATGCTGCTATGATTAGCAACAGTTTAATTTTGTTTGATTAAAAAATGAATTAAATAGGGTTTGAAATTTTTGAAATCGCTTAACATCTATACAATAGCTTAAACTTTTTCCTTGGAAATCACCTTTAAGTAATCCAGCATCATTAATAACTTTTAAATGTTGCGAAATTGTAGCTTGCGCTAGTCCAATTTCATCAACAAGGTTATTACATATACAAGTATCCTGCTTGCTTATATATTGTAAAATCGCCACTCTAGCAGGATGAGAAATCACTTTAGCCATTGCAGCTATTTCGTTAATCTCATCAGTGTAAATATCAATTCTTGATGCTCCCATTTTATAAATTTATACTACAAATATACAAATAAATTGTATTATTGCAATATTACGATGTTAAATAATTTAAAAAAGATCGAATTATTATTTCCGATCTTTATATTTAGTTTTTTAGAACCATGATTTTTTACCTACTTGATAGGTATTGTGAAATTCTGTATCTGATTTGGTCAAATAAATTATACCTTCAATTAAGCCAATTATTCCTGAAACCGCAGAAGTAATACCACATGTGAAAAATCCTAAAAGACCTAAAACAAGTAATACAACACCTTCTGTATTATACCCAAGAATAAACTTATGAATTCCAAGCCAACCTAATAATATACCTAGAATACCTGCAATTAATTTCTTATTATCACCAGCAGTTGCATCGTTAAATGTTTCTTTTGCACTATCGGCAAATTCTTTTGCGCTCTCTTTGGCTTCACCAGCAAATTCACTAGCTTTTTCCTTAGCATCTCCTAATACTTCCTTCGCCTCTTCTGCGAAGTCACTAGCTTTTTCACTTACGCGATCAGCAGCTTTTTTCACTTCTTCTTTTGCGTCGCCTAACATATCGTTAAGATCGTCTCCTAAGCTTTTTTCGTCTGACATTTTAAATTGTTTTGGTTAGATTAATAAATATACTAAAAATAAAGATCGGTTAGTTTATTATTTTTCAATTGATTATGCGCTTAAACCACTATTGAAAAGCACTGTCAATTGGTTCCCAGAGCTCAATTTTATTTCCATCATTGTCTAAAATCCAACCGAACTTTCCGTAATCATATTCTTCAATTTCGCCTACAACTTTTACACCTTCTTCTTTTAAAACTGCGATTAACTCATGTAGGTTTTCAACTCTATAGTTAAACATAAAGTTCTTTTTTGAAGGATCGTAATACTTAGTGTCTTCTGGAAATGGACTCCATTGTGTAGAACAGTCCTTACCTTCTTTGTCTTTCCACCAAAAAGTGCAACCATAATCATCTGTATTAAATCCTAGATGTTTTTTATACCACTCTTTTGATGCTTTTGGGTCTTTCGTTTTAAAAAAAAGTCCTCCAATTCCAGTAACTCGTTTCTTCATGTTCTTAATTTATTAGTCTTTATGTTTAATGTTTTGTTACAAACTAGCGTGTTATTTCTTAATAGCATTTTCATAAACCTGAATCCATTCTTCAGCTGACATCTTAGCCGTTAACTGGCCAATAAGCTCGTATGGAATGTCTTCAATTTTTTTAAATCGAACACAACTTTTCCCCATATCTAACTTGTATTTACAATATTTTGGGTATTCAGTTGTGAACCAATCTAAAATTTCTTTTTTAGCATAAATTCCCATATGATACACAGCAATAAAATTTTTCTGTGAGGCAATATTCATAAATGGTAATGGTAGTTTTGTATCGCAATGATATCCATCTGGATACATTGAATGTGGAACATAATATCCTATCATGTTATAGTTCATTCCTTCTTCAAATCCATTTGGCAAATTATCCAGAATAACGTTACGAAGCTTTTTCATAGCTTCTTGCCTTTCTTCAGGTATTTGACTAATGTAGTTCTCTGGAGAATCTGCTTTGTATTGCATAACTATAAGGTTTTAACACCTATAAAGTTAACAAAATTTTGCTTTTATTTTATTAACTATAGTTTGTGCTAATTTTTTCTTGCTTTCTTTTGTCCATCCTGCTACATGAGGCGTGAGTAAAACATTATCAGTATTAATAAGATACTGAAAGGCTTTAGGCATATCATTTGAAAACAAATTCTCAAATGAGGCTTTCTCATATTCTAAAACATCTAAGCCTGCTCCAAGAATCTTTCCTGATTTTAGCGCTGAAACCAGATCTTCAGTCACAATACTTTTACCACGAGCTGTATTTATGAGCCAAAACGGTTTGTGGAATTCATTAATGAAATCCTCATCAACCATATTTAAAGTTAATAAGGTTTGAGGTGTGTGTAAACTAAGTACGTCTACTCTACTTTGCAATTCTAGAAGTGATACTTGTTTAGCATTGTCATCATTGACATTTGATTTTAAATCATAACACAAAACCTCAACATCAAAACCTCTTAGCTTTTTTGCAAAAGCTTTTCCCATATTACCATAACCAATCAGTCCGATGGTTTTTCCATCAAGCTCTATACCTCGATTCTCTTCACGCAACCACTTACCTTGCCTTACTTCATTATCAGCTTTGTTAAGCTTATTAAACAAAGATAAAAGCATCCCTAAGGCGTGTTCACCAACAGCATTCCTATTTCCTTCTGGAGCAGCAATAAGATGAATCCCTTTTGATTCTGCATAATCACAATCAATGTTTTCTAATCCTGCACCAACACGACCAATAAATTTTAGATTAGTCGCAGCATCCAAAAAGGATTTATCAATAGAAAATCGACTTCTTATAATTAGTCCAGAATAATTTGAAATTTTAGTTTCTACTTCTTCTTTCGATGATGTATAGTCTTCATCATTTGTAAAGCCTAAATCATTTAATTGGTTGATTAATAATGGATGGTTAGTATCTAGATGCAGAATTTTCATGTTTACTTCCTGCAAAAGCAGGAATCTATTTAATTTTATTCAAATCTAATAATTATGAGACACTTCGACTGCGCTCAGTGTGACAAAGGCTTTAAATTTTTGGGTAATGTGTTTGGGTTCTTTCATGTAATACATCTCCTGTATGTGCCGTAGATAATTTTTCAAACAATAATACATGAACTTCTTCATTGTTCATTGTTTTTGGGTTATGCTCAACACCTTTAGGCACGACAATAATTTCACCTTCATTTACTATTTCGATTCTATCTCTAAAATGCATATACAATGTTCCTTTGACAACTTGAAACAACTCGTCTTCATTTTCATGACTATGCCAAACAAACTCTCCCTTTAATTTAGCCAAAATCACTTGCATATTGTCAACAATTGCAATTTGATGTGGATGCCAGTTTTTAGAGAATTTGGTGAATTTTTCAGAAATATTTATTGGTTTCATAAAATGAAGTCGATGATGAAGTTTACTATATATTAAGAATCAATTTTGCTATCCAAAAATAAATTAAGATTCCAAAAATATCATTGCTTGTGGTAATAAAAGGTCCTGTAGCAATAGCAGGATCAATGCCCCTTTTGTCTAAAAACAATGGCACAAACGTTCCTATCAAACCAGCAACAATAATTACAATAACTAAGGAAGCAGAAATTGCCAAAGCTGTATTTATATCTTTTGTTAACCAAATAAATAAAAACAAAAATAGTGCTAATATGATTCCATTAAGTGCTGCCAATAACATTTCTTTTATTAAACGATTATTGATACTTCCCTTAACATCATCATTAGCTAAACCTTGAACAATAATTGCACTTGATTGAACTCCAACATTACCAGCCATTGCTGCGATAAGTGGTGTGAAAAAGAATAAAACAGCATATTCCTTAAATGATTCTTGAAAACCTTCCATAATTAAAAATGCTCCAATACCACCAATCAATCCTAAAAACAGCCAAGGTAAACGTGCTCTTGTAAGTTCAAATATACTATCATCAGCTTCAACATCTTGCGTAATACCAGCTGCTAATTGGTAATCTTTTTCTGCTTCTTCTTTAATAACATCAACAATATCATCAATGGTAATTCTTCCTAATAAAGTGTGTGCTTCATCTACAACAGGAATGGCCTCTAAATCATATTTCTGCATTACTTTTGCAACTTCTTCTACATCATCGTGAACATTCACATAATCAACATTGCTATTTGATATTTCTGCAATTCTTTGTTCGTTTTTAGCTACTATTAAATCCTTTAAAGATAATCTCCCTATGAGTTTCTCTTCTTTATCTACCACATAAATTGAATGCACTCTAGTAACCTCTTCTGCTTGCCCTCTAATTCTGCGCATGCAACCAGCAACAGTCCAGGTTTCATAAACCTTTACAAGTTCCTTTGCCATAAGTCCACCAGCAGTATCCTCATCATAAGCAAGAAGCTCCTCAATTTCAGCCTTATGCTCTTCATCTTCAATTTTTGATATTACTTCTTCCTGACGCTCTTCTGGAAGCTCAGAAATCATATCAGCAGCATCATCAGTATCTAACTCTTCAACTTCTTCAGCAATTTCTTTAGCCGATAAATTTTGAAGTACTTTTTCTCGATCATCCTCATCGAGTTCCATTAAGATATCAGAAGTCGTTTCAGAATCTAACAACTTAATGACATACACTGCATCTTCTAGACTAAGTTCATCTAGAATTTCGGCAATATCTGCAAAGTGAAATTCATTTAAGTATAGTTGTAACTCCTTACCTTGATTATTTTCAATAAGGTGTTCAACATTCTCAATGATTTCATCAGTGAGCTGAAACTTTATGTTTTCGTTTTCTTCTAACAAAAGTGAAATTTTATCTACTTTGTAACGTCGCCTTCAATTAATTGTGTGAGTTCAATAAATGAATCAACACTTAATTGTTCTGGACGTTTGTCAAATATAACATTTGCTTTTAAATTATCTGAAAGATTGAAAGTTTTTAAACTGTTACGAAGTGTTTTTCTACGTTGCTGAAACCCAGTTTTTACAACTCGGAAAAATAATTTTTCATCACAAGGCAAATCAAAATTCTCTTTTCTTGTAAGACGAAGTACTCCTGATTCAACTTTTGGAGGTGGATTAAAAACCGTTGGAGGTACCGTAAACAAGTATTCCGCTTTATAAAAAGCTTGAGTTAATACTGAAAGTATTCCATATGCTTTACTACCTTCTTTTTCACAAATACGCTGAGCAACTTCTTTTTGAAACATTCCTGAAAATTCAGGGATTTGCTCACGCATTTCTAAAGTTTTAAAAACTATTTGTGTAGATATATTGTAAGGAAAGTTGCCGATAATGGCAAATTGCTCTTCTTTAAAAACTTCATTAAGATTATACTTTAAAAAGTTTTGCTCTATAATTCTTGGTGCTAAATTCAAGAAATTAGCTTGTAAATATTCAACTGATTCTGAATCTATTTCAATAACAAAAGTTGTGAAATCTTTTTCAAGAAGATATTTAGTGAGGACTCCCATTCCTGGTCCAATTTCCAAAACATTATCATAGTTAATTCCTACTAATGTATCTGCAATTTTTTTTGCAATATTTTCATCGGTTAGAAAATGCTGACCTAAATATTTTTTTGCTTTTACTGTCATTTAATTAAATGTAACTGTGAATTCATCAACAATTTCTAATTCTGTACGAAATGCCAGCATTTTATCAGCAAATTTTGACAGTCCTTCTGTACGTAATTTAGGTGCATCATCTGTATAATAAGCATCTAATGCTTCACGTGATTTTGCTCTATATTGTACAGAATATGTAACTCCTCCCAAATCTTCTTCTACTAATACTTTTGTGAGTTTTGCTTCAGTGAATTTGCCTGTTGCCAACACCTGAGGAATATGAGCCTTAATCCAATTTAGCCATTCTTGATGAATGCTTTCATCTATGTTTATAGTTACGTTGTATATTATCATTTTATTATTAGAGTGGATTCCTTACCTCACTTCGACAAGCTCAGTGTGACGTTCAGGAATGATAGTTAAGGTAAATCTTTTGCAAATAACAGAAGTTCCTCGTTATCATCAAAAGGTTTTATGCGTTTTTGGAAAGATAAGCCTAATTTTTCTAATAGTTGAATGGAGTTCTTATTCTCGGGATTCGTAATAGCAGCCACTTTGTTTAGCTTAAATCTGTCTTTTGCTAATTTTAAAATAGCCATTGAAGATTCATAACCATAACCTTTTCCTTCATATTCTGGCAAATAACCAAAACCAATATCTGTATCTTCTAATTCTTTACGTTTTACCAGACCAACGATACCAATTGCTTTACTTGGTTTTGAAATTTCAGAAACTTTATAAAAGCCATAGCCATTTTCTGCATAGCTTTTTAAAATGCCCTTTTTGAGATTGTTTTCGGCATCTTCAACGGTTTTAATTTTTCTGTCTCCAATGTATTTTAACCAGCTTGGAGTGTTCATTAATTCCACAAAAAAAGGAGCATCCTTAAGTGTGACTTTTGAAATGATGAGACGTTCTGTTTTTGCTATTTGCATGAATTTTTAATTAATAGCATCACCACGCAACGCTCTAAATTTTTTGCGTGCTTCCACAAAATAAATACTATCTGCGTGATCAAAAATTATTTGTTCATATAAAGCTTTAGCCTTTTCAGGTTTGTCCAACACGTTAACATATAATTCGGCTAATGCATATAAAGCATCGTCTGCTAAAATATCTTCTTTATAGTTAGCAATAATTGCATTATAATTAGTCTCAGCTTTTAAGTACTCTTTTTTACTTTCAAATAATTGTCCTTGTTGATATAAAGCTTGGTCAACTATAGTTTCTGTTTTATGATTACTAATAATCTGATCTAATAACGAAATGGCTTCATCAGTTTTATTTTGATATGCATATAAATCGGCTTTAGCATACAACTTTAAAGCCGTTTGCGTAGAATCTTCAAATTTATTATCTGAGATTAATAATTTTAAATCTAAAGCATCATTTGCTATTAGTTGTGAGGTTGAAGCTTTAAGTATTTTAAGCTGAGATTCTGCCCATTTAAAGTCTCCTTTATAATAACTAGTCTTAGCTACTTTAAATCGTGCTTGTTGCGAAATTGTACTATTTTTTAAACTCGTTTGTATTTGTGAATAGTAAATAAGCGCCTCGTTAAATTTCTCTTGAAACACCAAAACATCACCTAACTCTAGTTTTATTTTGGCTTTTTGAAACCTGTTAAACTTTTTGTCCAATGCTATTTTTAAATACTGAATAGCATCTTCAGGTTGATTTAAATAAAAAGCTTTAAAATGCGCATAAGACACTTGAATATCTACAATTTCAGGATTATTATCAAACTCGTTAATGATGCTAGTGTATTTCTGATCTATAACACTATATTCTTCCTTGGTTGCATGCTTGGTTTCTAGTTCTAAAAGATTTTTATGAGAATCTACAACGGTTTCAATATCCAAGGCAGTTTCTATTAGATACATTAAAATATCAGCTGAAATTTCAGGTAAATCTTCTTCTAAAGTTAAATTTGACAAATCAATAACACCTCTTAATGTTTCTTGCTCACGCTTGTAAATGGCCTTTTCCTGAGCAAAGGCTTTTGAGTAATCTCGTTGTTGCACATATAACCAACTTAAGAGTTGATTCCAGAGAATGTTTGGACGCTCTTGTATTTTTTTAAGAAGCACTTTGCGTAAAATACCATTATTTTCATCTTCACTATTTTCTGAAATGTATTCACTAAACGACCGCTTAGCCTGGTTTACAAAATTATTATTTCGCTCAACAAAATCAACATAACTAGTAAACATCTTTTCAACCTTACCTTGTTCACCATAAATTCTCGCTAACTGAATATGATAATTAGCTTCAGGACGTAGTTTCATTGATCGCTCATAGGCTTTCGCTGCTCTATCAATAAGGGCATGTACTTCAAAACGTCTTGCAACATAATAACCATAAATAGGGTTTTCTTCAATTTTTAAAATTGCTTTATCGTAATAGTCTTCAGCCTTTTCTTGTAATTCTTTTAAATGGAAATTATAGCCTAAATCGACTAAATATTGCGGATTTTTACTTTTTGCGGATTTCTCTAGAAGTAGAGTTTCAGCAATATCTAAATTCTCAAGTTGCTGATGAATTTCTACAATTTTGATGAAGTAATTAACGTTTCCTTTTTTTTCTTCATACAATTTTTCATATGAAATCAAAGCCTTTTGAAATTCTCCTCTATCAAAATATTCTTTAGCCAAAATTTCATTTTGAGAAAAAGACATAAAGCTGAATAAAACGCAAAATATGTATATAAATCTTTTCATAGTTATTGTAAATATAACTAAACTGAACTTTTGATATTGTGAATATTATGATAAAAAAATAGCCTGAACTATCGTTCAGGCTAGGCCATCCAAAATAAATGTGCTATTAACCATATTTTATAATGATTCAATTATCCTGTTTGGAAATTATAATAAAGTAACTATTAAAGTCTGGTTGAATTATTTTTTATGTGTTTTATTAAATTATAAAACTACTTTTACTATCAAAACCACTAGGGATGTCAATAGTATTAATCTTTTCACATTTTTCATAATTAGTAGGTTGTTTGGTTTGGTGCTACTAACTTGTGAAATTTATTGTGCAAAACAAAGAAAAAATATAAAAATTCGTTGAACAACGTGTTTTTTGTGCTTTTTATCGATTTTTATATATGTTTTTTCTTACAATCAAAAAAATTCATTGATTTAGTCAATTATTGAAAAACCCGTATAAGGCACTAAAACCTCAGGAATTTCAATTCCATTATCTGTTTGATAATTTTCTAAAATACCAGCTAAAACTCTTGGTAAAGCCAAAGAGCTTCCATTTAAAGTATGAGCTAATTGACTTTTTCCATCGCTATTTTTAAAACGTAATTTTAAGCGATTAGCTTGAAAGGCTTCAAAATTTGAAACTGATGATACTTCCAACCATCTGTCTTGCGCTGTTGAAAACACTTCAAAATCATAAGTTAATGCTGATGTAAATCCTAAATCTCCACCACAAAGTCTTAAGATTCTGTATGGTAGTTTTAATTCTTGTAAAATGACTTTTACATGATTAACCATTTCATCAAGTGCTTGATATGATCTGTCTGGATGCTCAACACGTAAAATTTCAACTTTATCAAATTGATGCAATCTGTTTAAACCACGAACGTGAGCTCCATAACTCCCAGCCTCTCTTCTAAAACAAGGTGTGTATGCCGTAATTGCTTTTGGTAGTTCTGTTTCAGCTAACAAATCACCACGAAATAAGTTTGTTGCAGGAACCTCAGCTGTTGGTATTAAATAAAGATTATCTCCATTACTATTTACATGATACATTTGCCCTTCTTTATCAGGTAATTGTCCCGTACCAAATCCAGAAGCTTCATTAACCAAATGTGGTACTTGCACTTCATTATAACCAGCTGCAGTATTTTTATCTAAAAAGTAATTAATTAATGCTCTTTGTAGCTTTGCTCCTTTTCCATTATAAACTGGAAAACCAGCTCCTGTAATTTTATTTCCAAGTTCAAAATCTATTATATCATACTTTTTTGCTAATTCCCAATGTGGCATTGCATTGTTTGACAATACTGGAATATCTCCTTCACGAAATACTTCTTCGTTATCTTCATCTGTATTTCCCTTTGGAACAATTTGATTTGGAACATTAGGAATCTTATATAATAACTCTTGCAATTGCTCAGAAATAGTGCTTAATCTTTCGGTAAAATCTTTACTATCTTCTTTTAATTGAACAGTTTTACCTTTAATTGCATTAGCTTCTTCAACTTTGCCAGATTTATAAAGAACACCTATTTCTTTAGAAAGCGCATTAGACTCAGCAAGTGTTCTATCTAATTCCGTTTGAGTTTGTCTACGATTTTCATCAAGTTTGATTACGTCAGCAATCATTTGAGTAGCATCAATATTACGTTTAGTTAAACGCTCAATGACTAATTCTTGATTTTCTCTAATAAAAGGTACTTGTAACATTTGGTAAAAAATTTAAGGAACAAATTTACGCAATTACTTAGTAAGTTAATCTTCATTTGAAGGTAAAATCCACTCGTTATGTTTAAGGGCATCCCATTTTACAGAAGCTAGATCTGTCTTAGGACTAATAAGGAGTTTTAAAGGTCTTCCGTTAACGCTAATTCTACAATCCACATGAACCGTTACGTCTTTTCCTTCTGAGTTAAATTTTTGCTTTAAGTGCTGTCCAAATTGCCAAATAACATCTGGTCTTGAACTTGCTATATTTTTTTGTTTTTTTGTTAAATAATCATCTAGTTTAATGATTGTCTTCTCTTTTGTTGCTTTATCGATTACAGTATAATGAGCTACTCCATATTTTGAACGTAACATCATTCGCCATGACAATCTGTGTGCTTCTTCCGTCCATAACACATCATCTTTTATAAACCAGTGACGCAACGGCAAAGCAATTTGAATGATAAAATACAAGCTAAAAACAATCAAGATTAGTTTTTTATACGATGGAATTATTAGTTCTCCATCATTATAAAAAGATTTGCTTTTAAAAAATAATTTTTGAATCGTTTTTGGTTCAAAAAAGAATACGCAAAGCGCTAAAGCCAGATAAGGAAAAATCCCAATTTGAAATACTATAGAATTAAATAAATGAAAGCAAACCGCTGAAATAAAAGCCCACTTGCGTGTAGGTTTCCAAAGTAATAAAGGAATTATTAGCAAATCAAATAGAATACCTCCATAAGCTAGTAAATAATGTACCCATTTTTCCTGAAGAATTCCACCTATTACATAATACTCTATTTTTCCTCTCATCAATATTTCCATAACTGTTGTATCCAACCAATCAGGATATATTTTTGCAATTGATGCATACGTATACACAATTGCCATTTGCATTATAATAATTAAGCTACACCATTTTGGCATGCTACTTTTCTGCAAAGAAGAATTTTGTTTAACATCGAGCGAATAGTATCTATTTGCAGGCAATAGGCACATAAACGCATTTAATAAGACTAGAAGGTAATAATGATTGTTATAGGATGATTTTTGCATGAAATAAACGCCTGCCCAAAGCATTGTGAAAGCGATAATGCTGAATCTGTATTTATATCCTAGCATTACTCCAATTCCAAAAACTCCCATAATGCAAAAATATACATACATCCAAACTTCTGGAAGTGGTTGTAACCAATGAAAACCGATAAATGAAAACGTGAATTGTGGTTCTATTAAAGTTTGTTTAACCCAACCTGTTGCGATTGCTCCAAATGATTCAAGTGTAATTAGCAATCCGAAAAACACTCTAAAAATTATGAGCGCACTGTTGTCTATATGTTTAAACAACCAACGGTTAACCATCGTTTTGATTCAAAAAATGCTTAGAATTTATAAGATCCTTGCCTAATTGTATTTTTAGATCATTAAGAGAATCAAATTTTTGCTCATCTCGCAAGCGTTCTAAAATTTCGATTTCTAATCGTAATCCATAAATATCTTGTGAAAACTCAAAAAAATGTACTTCGATAGTTTGCTCTTTACCATTAACTGTAGGATTGATTCCAATATTCATCATACCAAAAACGACTTCATCTTCAATTTTTGATTTCACAACATAAACTCCACGTTTTGGAATTAATTTATATGATTCTTCGATTTTGATGTTGGCTGTTTGAAATTTTAGTTGCTTACCTAACCCTTTTCCCTTTACTATGGTACCTGTAAGCATAAAGTTATATCCCAAAAAAGTATTTGCCTTTTTTATATTTCCTTCTCTTAAAGCATTTCTGATTTTCGTTGAGCTTACAGTAACGTCATTTATATCTTGAGCTGAAATCTCGGTAACTTTAAAATCATATATCTCACCATAAGCTTTAAGGTCATCAATATTGGCTGTTCTATTTCTTCCAAAATGATGATCATAACCAATAATAATGTGTTTTACATGTAATGTATTAACCAAAACATCTCTTACATAGTCTTGAGCTGAAAGACGTGAGAATTCTTTTGTGAATTTTTTCACAACCAAATGATCAATACCATGAGATTCTAAAAGCTTAGTTTTTTCGTCAATTGTATTTAGCATTTTAATATTGGTATCCTTTTGAACCACCATTCTTGGGTGAGGAAAAAAAGTAAGAACAATGGCTTGCAATTGCTCTTCTTTAGCAATATTAACCAGACGTTTGATGATTTTCTTATGTCCAACATGAACACCATCAAAAGTTCCAATTGTAACAACTGAATTGGAAAGTAGTTTATAATCTGATGCTTTATTTATCTTCAAGTAAAATAGTTATTTGCCGTTAAATGTATTCATAGTATTATTAATTCCAGACAAAACAAATGACTTAATAATCTCTACACTCTTTGTTAATCGTTCTTGTAATTTTTCTTGCTCTTCTTCTGTCCATTCACCCAACACATAATCTACTTGTCTTCCTTTACCAAAACTATCACTTATTCCAAACCTGAAACGATTATACGTTGATGTATTTAATTTGTCCTGAATGTCTTTCAATCCATTATGTCCACCATCACTGCCTTTAGTTTTTATTCTTAGACTACCAAAAGGCAAGTTCAAATCATCTGTGATTACTAATAAATTTTCTAAGGGAATGTTTTCTTTGGTTAACCAAAATTGAACAGCTTTGCCGCTTAAATTCATATATGTATTTGGTTTAATAAAAATAAACAAGCGTCCTTTTAATTTATATTCTACTTTATCAGCAAGTTTTTCTGTTTTAAATATGACCTCCTCCTTTTTAGCAAAGTGGTCTACTATTTTAAAACCGATATTGTGTCTAGTATTCTCATACTTTTCTCCAATATTACCCAAGCCAACTATTAAATATTTTTTCATTATTGAATCGTCTTCCGTAGAAGTGGTTTTTCTTTTTCCAAATAACCAATCTAAAAATTTAAACATTTTATATCAATATTATGTAAATGTAAAAAAGCATCCTGAATTAACAGAATGCTTTTTGATATTATAAATAAAATTGAATTTATTCTTGAGCTGCTTCAGCTGTCACACCTTCTGCACCTTCAGCTGCTGGAGTTGCTCCTTCAGCACCTTCTTCTAATTCTTCGTCCTCATCTTCTTCCTCAACAATCGCAGTTCTAGCAGTCTTAACTTGACATACAACTGTATTATCTGTGTGCAAGAATCTGTATTTTTCTTGATCTAAATCACCAACATTAATTTTATCACCAATTTTCAAAGGTGTAATGTCAATTTCTATAGTATCAGGCAAGTTCGTTGGAAGTGCTTTCACACGAAGTTTTCTGTTATTTTTTCTTAACACACCACCATTTTTAACACCTTTAGAGTTTCCATTTAAACGTACTGGAATATCCATAGCAATTTCTTTATCTTCAAATAATTGATAGAAATCTACGTGTAAAATTCTGTCGGTAACAGGGTGAAATTGTAAGTCTTGAAGAACAGCGTCTAACTTATCTCCATTATCTAAAGCAATCACAACTGTATGCGCATTAGGCGTATAAACTAGTTGAGAAAATGCCAATTCAGTTGCTGAGAAATGCACTGGCTGATCTCCTCCGTATAATACGCAAGGAACCTGTCCAGCATTACGTAAGGCTTTTGTTGCTTTTTTGCCTACGCTTTCTCTTTTCGATCCATTAATTGTAATTGATTTCATTTTAAAAAATTATAGTTAAATATTAATTTACATTATAAATTGAGAACTAATAGATTCATTGTGATGTACTTTTTTCATAACATCAGCAAATAAATCCGCACAACTCAGAACTCTTATTTTTGAACTTTCTTGGGAAACAGGAATAGAATCTGTAACAATAAGTTCTTCTAATTTTGAATTTTCAATTCTCTCATATGCATTACCTGATAAAATAGGATGTGTACAAATTGCTCTCACACTTAATGCTCCTCTTTCCATCATCAAATCTGCAGCTTTAGTAAGTGTTCCTGCTGTATCTACCATATCATCAACAAGCACTACATTTTTCCCAGTAACATCACCAATAAGTTCCATGTGAGAAATCACATTTGCTTTTGCACGTTGCTTATAACAAATAACAACATCACTCATTAATGCTTTTGAATATGCATAAGCACGTTTAGATCCTCCCATATCTGGAGATGCAATCGATAAATTATCTAAACCGAGACTTTTTAAATATGGCAAGAATATGGTTGACGCAAATAAATGATCAACAGGTCTTTCAAAAAACCCTTGTATTTGATCAGCGTGCAAATCCATTGTTATAATTCTTGTTGCACCAGCTGCTTCTAACATTTTTGCAACTAATTTTGCTGCAATAGGTACTCTTGGCTTATCTTTTCTATCTTGTCTAGCCCAACCAAAGTAAGGTAATACTGCTGTAATATGTCTTGCTGAAGCTCGTTTTGCAGCATCAATCATTAACAACATTTCCATTAAATTTCTAGGACCAGGATTTGTGGAACCAATAATAAATAATCTAGTTCCACGAATAGATTCTTCAAATGATGGTTGAAATTCACCATCACTATAGGTAGATGTAATAACATTACCTAAATCAACACCAAATTTTACTGCAATCTTTTCTGCGAGTTCTTCACTTTGAGAACATGCAAATATTTTGGCTTCTGTAACTACGTTAGGCATTGCTAATAGCTTAAATTATAACGGATTATTCCGTTTTCGTTTAACGAGGTGCAAATTTATGAATTTATTTGAACTGAAAAAGGATAAAAGCCACTATTTTTAATAGTTTGTAATAATTATTTTTATAATTTTGTATTCTCTTTTTGCTCAAGTGGCGGAATTGGTAGACGCGCTGGATTCAAAATCCAGTGACTTCGGTCGTGTGGGTTCGATTCCCACCTTGAGTACAAATAATCTCTTAGAATACCCTATTTACAACCATTTAGTAGATAGGGTTTTTTATTTGTGCCAACATAGTATACAACAATAGCAAAATACACACAATAACGAATGTGAAATTATGACTAGTTAAATAATTCGTTTTTTGTATATAAGTTGATAATATGAGTGACAATTTATTAAAAATGTACAATTAAAGTTAAGATTTATTATAAAAATTAGTAAATAAAAAAAAGCATCCTTATTTTGTTATAATAAACCTAAATAAACTCATATTTCTATTATTTATTTATATCTTTAACTATGTTTGCTAAACAAAACCCTTTACTTGTTGGACACTAATCATATAAAGAAGTTACCAAACTCTCCTCTACAAGAAGTTGTATTTGAAGTTTTTTTAGAAGAAGAAATTGACTCAAAAGGTGTTCCAAAAGTTGAAAAATATCAATTTGCTCAAGGTCTATTTTTTCATAAGATTAAGGATGAATTTCCAGTTCATGTTACAAAAAAACACAATCCAAGTATAAAAATCTATCCTTCTATCCGTCATCAATTTTGGAAAAATCATAATACTTGGCCAGTAGTTCAATTTGGCCCTGGATTAATGACTTTAAATGACACTGAAATTAATTATGAATGGAATAAATTTTTACCATTAATAAAAAAATGTTTAGACACATTATATAGTTCTTATGATAATGCAATAAAAGTAAATAGACTATCATTAAAATATATTGATGCTATTGAATTTAAAACAAAAGATGTTTCTCAACAATTAGATTTTATTAATAGAAATTTTCAAATGAATCTAAAAAATAATTTTGAATTGAAAGGTTCTAAACAAGAAGCTATTAATATCCATCAAACATTTAATTTGGATAGCCTTGGACACGTAAGTTTTATTATCTCTAGCGGATTTAGTAAAAATAATTTGCCCTCTTTAATCTGGCAAACACAAATTACAATAGATAATTCAAAGAATGAGATAGATATATTAGACTGGGTGGATAAAGGTCACTCAGTAATAAGTGATTTATTTAAACAAACAATAACTGAAGATTTTTATGACAGTTTTAAGTAAAGTAGCAAGTTTTAGAATTCAAGACACAAACATCATTGATAATTATTCTACTACTACTAATAATTCATTATTTGAAAACCCATCTTATTCAGTAGGGTTATTAATAGAACCTTTTGATTCCGCAATTTCAATCACTTCAGTCAATTCAATTTCTATTGAAAACCAGGAAACAATTAATACAATTAAATCATTTAAATCTTTAGACAATAATTGGGATGAAGATGGTGCTCAAGCAATTTCCTTATTCTCTATCTATAAATCTATTGAAATTGTAAAAATGCTAGATAGATTAAATATTGATGTTTATTTAGCAGCTCCTGGTCCAAATAAAGAAATTTTATTGATGGTGAAAACTTCATCCAAAGAATTAGAACTAATTATTTATCCTAATAAAATGAAATTTGTGAAATTTGAAAACAATGAATTTATCTCTCAAGGTGACTTTTCAATTGAAGAAATTCCTAGCCTTTATTTCTGGACGCAAAGTGTATAATAAAGGTGATGAAATAATTGAGTTGGATGCTATTTTTTATCGTAGAATTTATAGAGGTGATAAAAAGTATATAGACAAAAAAACTGGACGTCCTACTTCAAGAGCATTTACTCCAAGACCAAACAAAGATGACGGAAAACTTTCAGTAGATTTAAGTTCATTGATTACTCCAAAAAATTCTTGTGGAGACTTGTTAAAATTCACTTTATACTCTGTTACTTTACAAACAATTAATTCAATTGAATTAAAAGCAATTTATGATCCTGTAAAATATATTTTTAATAATCAAGAAATTACTAATAAAGCTCATTCATATATAACTGGTTTTGATGAAGACGATGAGAGCAAAGCTGGGACCTTGGCTAGATCCTCAAAAAATATTTTATAAATTCTTGTGATTTGGTTATGAGTTTTTATTTTAAAAGAACTATTCAAAGTAAGTTTTACAAAAACTGAAATACTCTAATAATAATCATATACTGCTTTTAGGTTCAAAAAGTAATTCAATTTGACTCTTTAAGAGTCTTAACTGATGTAATTTGATTAAATGCACTCGGAAATTTTCACACAGTTGATCAATTTTGTAAAAAACATAATCTCCAAAACTATTATTGACAGATATTTAAAGTGTTAAAATTACACTTTTGAAGCACCTGTTTATCTCTACTACCATATCTATAAATTGTAATTCCTTTGAGTTTATATTCCCAAGCGGTCCAATTAATTTCAGCTATTTCCTTAACAGAAGTATTTTTAGGTAAATTTATGGTTTTAGATACTGCATTATCTGTATATTTTTGAAATGCTTTTTGATGTAATAAATGGTATTTCCAAGGTATTTCTAAGCTTGTTTTAAAAAGCTCTTTAATATTGTCTGGTATAGTATCTATTCTTCTAATACTCCCTGTTTCAAAAATACTTTGCTTTATGGTTTTATTCCATAATCCAAGAGTTTTCATTTTATTTTTGAAAAATTTATTTACCTCTGTTTGATTTTTACCATTAAGAATACCAATACGTTTAAATGCCAATGCAAATAGTGGTTCAATTGAATATGAAGTATCGGCAATTACTGAAATAGTTCCTGTTGGGGCAATACTGTTGCATGTTGCATTTCGAAGGGGTATGTTACTATTATGTTTACTATTCTTCCATTCAGGAAACGTTCCTTTTTCTTTAGCTAATTTAGCAGATGTCTCATAAGATTTTTTTCTAATAAATTCCATTATTTTATTTGCTAGTTCAATAGCTTCTGTTGATGCATAAGGAATTTCAAGCTGGATAAGCATTTCTGCCCAACCCATTATGCCTAATCCAATTTTCCTATTGCTTTGAGTAATCAATTTTGTTTCAGGCAATAAATAGTGATTGACACTTATGATATTATCTAAAAAGCGAACAGCTGTTTTTATTATTAAAGCTAATTTATTCCAGTTTATTTCAGATTCCTTTTTTTTATTTATCACCATATGAGATAAATTTATTGAACCAAGGTTGCAACTTTCATAATCTAATAACGGAACCTCGCCACAAGGATTAGTACTTTCAATTCTTCCTAAATTAGGCGTAGGATTATTTTCATTAATAGTATCTAAGAAAATTAATCCAGGGTCTCCTGTTTTCCAAGCCTCTTCAGTAATTATTTGCCATAATAACTTTGCTTTTAATCTTTTTTCTACTTTTAATGTTCTTGGATTGATAAGATTCCAGTTAAGATTATTTTTAACTGCCTCCATAAAATCATCAGTAATCCCAACAGAAATATTAAAATTTTGGAGCTCATTTTTATCAGATTTTGATGTGATAAAAGTTTCAATATCAGGATGATTAACATTTAGTATTCCCATATTAGCTCCTCTGCGTTTTCCGCTTTGCTTAACCTTTTCTGTTGCAGCATCAAAAATTTTCATGAAAGCAACAGGACCCGAAGAAGTTCCACCTGAAGAAGAAACTAAATCATTTTCAGGTCTTAGTCTAGAAAAGTTAAAACCGGTTCCGCCTCCACTTTGATGAATTAATGCCGCATTTTTTAATGTAGTGAAAATATCATCTATGCTATCATTAATTGGTAATACAAAGCAAGCACTTAACTGCCCTTTAGGTACACTAGCATTCATTAGTGTTGGTGAATTTGGCAAAAAAGTAAGAGTACTCATTAATTCATAAAAATGTTTCTGCCAAATGTCTTCTTCTTTACTTTCAGCAGAAGCAACAAATGCTGCAACACTTTGAAACAGCTCATCAGGAGTTTCAATTATATTCCCCTCTCTATTTCTTAACAGATATCTTTCACGAAGAATTTGAATGGCATTATTTGTTAACGTATTCATTAATCTAACTAAAAATTATAGCTTAAAACCAAAAGATTTATTTAAAATTTTTTTAAGCCTTGGTGTTGTTTCTGGATCAATTAAATTTAAAGCAGTTACACCACATAGTTTTTCTGTTAATTCCCGTCCAGCCAGAGTATTTGTAGAAATTCCTGTCACAATATTCGGGATAATATTGAAAGCTTTCATCAACCCATAAGCTGCATAAGGATCCGAAGCACATAAAATGATACATTTTACCTGTTCCCTAATAGCATCTATAGCTAAATCGCCATTATAAGGTTCTAATGGTGAGGCTCCAATTTCTATAACTGCAACTTCTGCATCAACACTACTTACTAAATTTTTTAAGTGGTTAACTTTTTTTAAATAAATGTCTTTATCACAAATAGACGATGGTAAGCCAGTATCTACAAAATCAAAGACAGCATCTGCACCAACGTCTTCTATTGCTAGTATATCTTTATATCTACCAGCTCCGGTAAATTTAGCACCTACTACCTTTAACCCAACCATTTTAAAAATATTGGTTACAATACGTGCAGATGTTGTTTTACCAGCAGACATAGACGTGCCTACAAACAATACTACTGGTGTTTTAAGCTCCTTATCTTCTATAGGCTTTACAAAGTCTTCCATTGTTAGTTTCTTCTCATTCCTAAAGGTATGACCTAGATATTTGACCTTCATCATTTCATGAATGAAAACCGATTTTGAAGTAAGTTTTCCTATTAATCCTCCTGCAGTTAATACATTTAGTATTTCATCATCTCCGGTTGCTTTCCAAGTTCCTGTAGCTTCCAAAGTAGCATAACGCTCTCCTAAAGCACCAACAAGAGATTCGCCTCCCATAACACCACGCATTCTTCCGCTTGGCAATTCTAATTTAAATGTATCGCTACCCTTTTCTATGATTTTGCAGACTACGTAGTCTCCTGTTTCCCAAAATGCTTTGTCAATTTTTTTAACTTCAAAACCTTTGTCTGACAAATCTGAAATTCGTGTTAGCCCTGTATATATGTATTTGTGTTTCATAAGGCAAATTTTAAGTCTTGTTTGGAATGTCCTCCAGTAACAACAATGTTAAAAGTGCTGTTCTTTCAATTAATTTATTAATAAAAATAAATTCATGTTTTGCATGAGCACCATCACCTGTTGTACCTAAACCATCTAATGTGGCAGTATATAAGCTTGTGGTGTTTCCGTCCGAACCTCCTCCAGCAGTAGCTTGCTCTAATTTTATTCCCAATAATTTACCATTAGCTTTGGCTATTTTCCATAACCGTTGGTTTCTTAGAGTTTTCTCCATAGGTTGTCTACCAATGTCACCCTCAATATTTAATTTTACATCTTTAAGCATTGGTTTTAGCTGATGTATTTTTTCGGTTATATGTTTTCCATCTTCATTATTATATACACGAACATCAATAACCGCTCTACTTTCTGCTGCAACAACATTGGGCGAATTACCCCCTTGAATCAATCCAATATTTACAGTGATTCCTTTTTCAAAATCGTTCATTGCATATAGTTGCTGAATTTGATGTGATAATTCTACTATAGCGTTCACACCTTTTTCTGGATCTAATCCTGCGTGAGCCGCCTTACCCTTTACGGAAATTGTAAAACGTCCTATTCCTTTTCTGGCAGTTTTTAATTTACCCTCTAGACCTAATGGAGGTTCTAAAACATAAGCTCTGCTTGCAATTTTTGAAAGTCTCTCAATAGCGTGAGTAGATTCTATGCTTCCTATTTCTTCATCTGTATTAATTAAAATGATAGGAGTATAAGCTAAATTTAATGACAACTCTTTTATGGCTAACAATGAAAACATTATTTGTGTTAAACCTGCTTTCATATCGTAAACTCCTGGTCCAGTTAGTTTGCCATCATGTTGCATGATAGGTATATCTTTAATTGTATTTATGTCCCATACAGTATCACAATGACCTATAAGCAACTGTAAAGGGTTATTCTTTTTTATGATTTTTGGTCGTGCATACAAATAACCTCCTGTTTTTTTTCCTGAAACACGAATAGAATAAAATCCTAACTCATTTAATTTGTTTTCAATAAATTGAATTATACTATTAAGCGCTTGTCTGTTATTCGAAGGTGATTCTATAGTAACCATGTCTTTTAAAAACTGAAGCATTTTTTCGTGATTAGTCTCCAGATAGTGGATAACTTCGTTGGTAATATGTTGTTTTGAAACACTCAACGTTTAAAATTTTTAGGAAATGGAAAATTGTAAGTTTCGGTAATCTTAGCAAAACGCCCATAAGCGATATAAGCTAACAATGGATTTTCTTTAAGTTGTTGTTGTTCGTCTTTTTCAGAATCCTTCAAATAGTTTTTATCTACAAGAGCTGCTATAACCTTGCCTGTAATGATGCTGTTTTCCTTAAAACCATCTATTATTTTAAAGAGTTTACATTCTAATAACAAATAAGATTTTGGAATACATAATGCATTAACTGTTGTTGCTTTTATAGTTGGTAGTGCTTCAATAATAGATTTCGATTTGGAAATATCATCGCATCGTGGTGATGCACTTAATGATGCTAATACCACTTGATTTGGCAACGGAAAACTAACTGTAAATTCTTTATTTTTTTTAATATTTTGATAAGTTGCATGTTTTGGAGTGCATACAAAACCAAAGTAGTTATCAAATCCAATCGGTGTTACCATATGCTTTGGAGCTAAATCGTAAGCATCCCCTTCTTTTGTACCAATAACTACCAAAGGTGCAACTGTAAACACGCGATCCCAAATTGGAATTGAAGTATCTAAAGTATAGAGATTATGTTGCATATTTTTCCTCATGATGTACAAAATAAAATATCACTAAACTTACAAAATAAAAATGGGCAAAAAGCTGATATTCATCAGTCTTTGAGTTTATAAACTGCTGCGAAAACAGAAAGTAAAGTAGTCTATTTTTCGTTTTTTATGACTTTTTTATATAGAAGAAGTTTTTGATAAACTAGCCTGATTTTATTTCAGCTTTATTAATATTTTAAATACCTATTAATAGTGCATCCGGGTTAAAATAAATACTATTGATTCCTTTTTCAACTAAAAATGAAGTAAATTCTGGAAAATCACTTGGTGCTTGACCACATAGACCTATTTTAGTTCTGATTTTAACTGCTTTTTCAATAGTAATGGCTATCATTTTTTTTACTTCAGAATCATTTTCATCAAAAAGTTGTGACATGAGTTCAGAATCTCTGTCAACACCTAAGGTAAGCAAGAAGCAATAAAACTTAAAATGATTTATATCACTTTTGACAAGCAGCTCTAATTATTATTTTTGTTGATTACCTCTATGAAATTTCTTAGGCTTCAATAAATATGTCAATAGCAAATCTTAAGTTAGTAATTGGCGACTGGTGTTTTGATTACAAGTAAGTTGATAGAATCCATCTTTTTCAATTTTGAATTATAAATGAAGGATATGATGACGGAAATCATAGGAATCTTTTTATTGATTACATAGTTTTGGTCAAGGATTATTTAGAAGTAATAATAAAGATATTGAAAATAAAAACTTAGTTGCAGCCTTATAATGAGAGATAGCAGGTCAAAATATCCAAAAACAAATATGATTCAAAAGCCATTCATGCTTACTACAAAAGATATTATAAAACAGTTAAAAAGTGATGTGGAATATGGATTAAATAAGAAAGAGGTTCAACGGCGTCAAGTACAGTATGGAAAGAATGATATACTACAAAAAGAATCTAAAAAGAGATGGTGGATTTTTGCCGATCAATTTCTTAATCCGATCATATATATTTTAGCTGTGGCGGCATTGTTAGCATTTATTTTCAGGAACTGGCCTGAAGGTATAGCTATACTTATAGTTATTGTTATTACAGTTAGTATAGGGTTTTTCATGGAGTTACAAGCCATACGCTCATTAGAAACACTTAGCAAGATGGGACAAGGGTTAACAAGTGTATTGCGTGATGGTAAAATCTTTCGTATAAAAGCTTCCTTATTAGTTCCTGGAGATATAATCATATTAGAAACTGGAGATATAGTTTCCGCAGATGCTCGTTTGATTACACATGAAAATTTAGCTATAGAAGAAGCTGCATTAACAGGAGAAAGTACACCAATAGAAAAAATAACAATTCCTTTACCTATCAACACACCAATAACAAAACAAAACAACATGGTTTTTAAAGGCACATTGGTTAGCAAGGGAATGGCTAAAGCCATAGTCGTAGCTATTGGCACACATACTGAGCTTGGAAAAATTCAACAAATGGCATTGGAAACAATAGAGGAACATACACCTCTTGAAAAGAAGTTGAATCAGCTTAGTAAATGGCTTATTTGGTTAACCTTATTGTTGGCAGTTCTAGTTATTATAATGGGATATATTAGAGGTAAGGATCTATCGTTAATGATTCAAACAGGTATAGCACTTGCGGTTGCAGCCATACCTGAAGGGTTGCCGATTGTAGCAACTATAGCATTAGCTCAAGGCATGCTTAAATTATCTAAACAACAGGTAATCATCAAAAAATTAGAAGCAGTACAAACATTAGGAGCAACCAATATTATTTGTACCGACAAAACGGGAACACTTACGGAAAATAAAATGAAAGTTCACTCTTTAGTTTTTGAAGCTAAATTGTTAAAGGATGTATATCATAAAAACAATGATTTTTTTAATTCATTAAGGAGCCAAAAGGCTTTTGATAAAATAATCATGACTGGAATTTTATGTAATGATGTTATTCTTAATGTTGAAAAAAGACGTGGAGACGCAATTGATTTGGCATTAATAGAATTTGCAGAACATGCAGGATATGATCCAATAATGATTCAAAAAAATAATCTGAAAAAAATGGAGATTCCATTTGATACGGAGAGTAAGATGATGGTAACTGTTAATCAGGATAAAGAATCATTTACTGTATATATTAAAGGAGCTCTTGAAAGTATAATTAACTCTTGTGACACAATATTTAAGGAAGGTAAAATTGAAAAATTCAATGACAAAAATCGATGGCACGAAATAGTTGACGATTTGGCTTCGCAAGGATTACGTACATTAGCTTTTGCCTATAAAAAAATTGAAAAACTTTCTAATAAAGAAACACTACTAAAACACCTTACTTTTATTGGTGTTGTTGGATTTTTGGATCCAGCCAGGGAAGATGTGAAATCGACTATAACAACCTATAAAAATGCAGGTATCAGAGTGGTTATGATAACTGGAGATCATCCTAGAACAGCAAAAAAAATAGCAGAAGAAATAGGATTGCTAGAAGTTGATACTTCTCAAGATAAAGTACTACACGGCAAGTATCTTCCAGATTTTAACAAGCTTAATAAAAATAAAATAAAACAACTCCTTAATACAACCGTTTTCGCAAGGATTACTCCAAAACAAAAATTAAATCTTGTGAAATTTTATCAACAAAATAATAATGTAGTAGGCATGATTGGAGATGGCATTAATGATGTTCCTGCACTAAAAAAAGCTGATATAGGTATAGCTATGGGTATTAGAGGAACTGAAGTTGCCAGAGAGGCGGCTGATATTATTCTTAAAAATGATAAGTTTACTGCTATGGAATTAGCAATACGTCAAGGTAGAGCTATTTTTGAGCATATACGCCAGTTTATAGTGTATCTTTTATCAAGCAATCTGGCAGAAATAATTTCAGTTGGTCTCGCAGCTCTATTGAATTTACCATCCCCTTTATTACCATTACAAATTTTATTCTTAAACCTTATTACAGACATATTTCCTGCTTTGGCATTAGGGCTTGGTAAAGGAGAAGAGGATATTATGAAACTGCCACCCAGAAAATCAAATGAGCCAATTATGACCCGAAAATTATGGTATTCAACTATTATTTACGGTTTATCAATTACTGCTGCAGTGCTTGGTATAACAATTTATGCAAATTTTGTACTAAACCTTTCTTCTATTGAAATCAATAATATGGCTTTTTACACCTTAATTTTAGCACAGCTACTTAATATATTCAATATGCCACGACGACAACTTTCTTTCTTTAAAAATGAAGTCACTACAAACCTTTGGGTATGGGGTGCTATTATATTATGTATATTCTTAACAATATCGGCATATTTAATACCTCCTATGGCTAAAGCGCTTTCTATGGTGCCTTTATCAAGTAACCAATTAGGTCTAATTGTTTTATTTGGATTTGGCTCCTTAGTCTTGGCACAGTTTATAAAACGAATAGGAAGTAGTTACCAACGGAAATAATCCAATTGCAGACCTTAAACAAACTATTTCAAACAAATTCTGTTAAGTAAGTACCATCTTGAAAATCTTAAATCCAAGCATAAAACTTACGCTGGTTAAAATAAAAATTAGTTTACTGATTTATATCATTGCATTCACTAATAATATATTATAATTTGAAGAATTATTAATCATAAATAGATATGTCATGTCAGTAATAAAAGTTATTGAAATTTTAGGAAACTCAACAGTTAGTTTCGAGGATGCTGTTCAGAATGTAATCAATGATGCATCAAAAACAGTAAAGAACATTAAGTCAGTATATGTTCAAGATATGCAAGTAACAGTAGACAACAACAAGATAGTGGAATACCGTGTAAACACAAAGGTAAGTTTCGGTATTTTAGATGATTAGTTTTTTTGCGAGTTAATTAGTTAAATTGTAGAATGAGCTATTTTGAAAAGTTAAACCGAAATTGCCATTGACTTCTTCGAATATCTAATTTCTTGTAAAAGCAGGAATCTAAATATGAAATATTGACTTTTTTCTAAAGGCCAAACTAAAACTAGTAAAATGTCTACTATGCTTGTGTCGAAGATGGTTATTTTTAAAATATTTTTTTACAAGCTAACTTTTAAATCAAGTATAAACACGAATATTATGATACAGATAGATATATTTAATGAATATGTTGAAGCTTACGAGGCTTGGTATGAAAAGTATCCGGAGGTTTACCTTTCTGAAGTTTCTGCTATAAAAGAACAACTTTTAAAATTGCCTGAAAAAATAAAAGGAATTGAAGTAGGACTTGGAACAGGGAGATTCGCACAGCCTTTAGGAATAAAGGAAGGTATTGAGCCTTCTGACGAAATGGCAAAAAAAGCTATAAAAAGAGGTATTGAGGTTATGAATGGAGTAGCTGAAAGACTTCCTTATGGAGATCTTCAATTTGATTTTGTATTGCTCGTTACCATTTGTCATTTGAACAAAATTAAAGCAGCATTTGCCCAAGCCTATAGAGTTTTGAAGCATGATGGGTCAATTATTATCGGATTTATAGATAAGAATCAAAGTATAGCAAAACAGTATGAAGAAAAACGAGCTCGGAGTAATTTTTTTAGGCATGCTACTTTCTATACCGTAAATCGTATTGAGAAATTACTTAAAGAGGTAGGTTTTAGAAATTTTGAGTATAACCAAACCCTATTTGGTACTTTAGAGCAAATAAAGATAACACAGATTCCAAAACAAGGCTTTGGTGAAGGGTTATTTGGTTTATAAAAATAAATTTAAACCAAGCGTAATCTCCACCTCTATTTTAATAATTGATTGATATTAGACTTATAAATTTTTCCAATAGGAATAATATTGTCAGCAATGAATATTCTGTTTCCTTCAATACTCCTTATGTGTTTAATTGCAACCGCAAATGATTTATGAACTTGTAAAAAATCTTCTTTTGGAAGCAGTTCTATTAAATCAGATATTTTCTCTCGAACAGTAATAATTTCGTTTGAAGACACGACTTTAGTATAGTTTCCAGCTGCTTCTATATATAAAACAGAATCAATCATTACTTGAGTATACACTTTATTGGAGCGTAAAAAGATACTTTTTACTATAGAATTACTCGCTTTTGAAATGGGAACTTGTTCCTTGATATTTGAAATTGCAGCTTTATTTATAGCTTTCAGAAAACGCTCAAAGCCGAATGGCTTTAATAAATAATCCACAATATTTAATTCGTAACCTTCAATAGCATATTCTTTATAAGCAGTGGTTACAATTACTTTTGGAGGAGAAGGTAATGTTTTCAAAAATTCAAAACCTTTTAATTTTGGCATATTCAAATCTAAAAAAATTAAATCCACATCATTATTATTCATATACTCAAAGGCTTCTAATGCATCATAACAATGTTTCAATAATCGCATATTTGGCAACAAATCGCAATAACCCTTGATAATATCATGAGCTATATATTCATCATCAATTATTAAGTATTTAATCATAATTGTGTTAAGGTTAACTTTACTTTGTAAACATTGTTTGATATTACAAAGGATAAGTTATGCATATTTGGATACACTAAATCCAATCTTCGTTTTAAATTCTCTAATCCAATTCCAGATGTTCCAGGAATTTCAGGGTCAAAATTATTTTCCACTTCAAAATAAATTTTCTTTTCCTTAGTAATCATTTTGGTATGCATATAGGCATTTTCTCTTAAATTTTCTACGCCATGTTTAAAAGCATTTTCCAAAAGTATGATGAACAATAAAGGTTTTACTTTGTAGTTTTCTTGAATGTTACTTTTGAAAATTACATCTATTTTTTTGTGATAACGAATTTTATGTAGCTCAATGTAATTTTTTAAATAATCTATTTCTTCCTCAAGAGTTACAGTTTCCTTCTCTCCTTCATAAATACTATATCTCATCATGTCTGATAATTTAAGTATCAATTTTTGTGCTTTTTTGGCATCTGTTCCTACCAAACCATAAAGGTTGTTAAGGATGTTAAAAAAGAAATGAGGGTTTACCTGACTTTGTAAATGTAATAACTCTGTTTTTCTTTTTTCTTTTTTTAATTCCAACAAGGACTTTAATTGCATTATTATCCAAATAATTCCAACAGCAAGAAGTATTGCATAATATATTAGTATAATTATGCTTACCGCTATAGGATAATCTGCAAGAAACATCACAGATTCATTTCCCAATACTATAAATTCATAGGTGGTAATTATGACTGGAATAGCTATAGATAAATAAACTATAACTTTTATGACTAACCATTTGTCCTTTTTAATTGCTAAAAACATACTGCAAAGCTAAGAGAATCTATTTTATGAATAATTAAAAGTGACAAACTTCTACATTCTGTATACATAAATACCTATATGTGTGATGAAGGTCTTTTATATGCAATAAAGGTTATTATATCACTCGTATGCAGGTGTCTACCCCTTTTGTTTCTGCACTAAAAAGTTAATAAATATTTTCGCCCTAATCAAAAAACGAACATCATCATAAAATTAATCAAAATGAAAAAAAGAATCTTACGTTATTTAAAACATGTTTTTGGTACCATAGCCATTCTATTATTAATTGGCACTATTATTTTAGTATCTCTAAATGGTACTTTTGATTATGGAGATAATCCTTTAAAGTTAAACTTGGACAACGAAGGTCCATATGTTTTTTATGAAACCGATAGTACTTTAAGTGTTAATTACATTAAAGGAGATAAAACAGGCGGTTTCTATCTTGACCAAAGAGAATATGCTATTAATGAAGAAATTTCTGCTAGCTGCTATTTTCCTTTAGACAACTCAAATTTCAATTTCACCTTAAAATCGAATTTTAAAGTTCCTAGTAACACTTATTCAGATAATCAACCTATCCTTGCCATATCAGATATTGAGAGTGGCTATAAGGCCTTTAGAGATTTTCTTATTAGTAGTAACGTCATTGATAATGATCTAAACTGGACATTTGGAAAAGGGCATCTTGTTTTGATTGGTGATTTTGTTGATAGAGGTTTTTCAACTAAACAAGTGCTTTGGTTTATTTACAAACTAGAGCAGGACGCTAAAAAACATGGTGGACATGTACATTTTATTATTGGAAATCATGAGTTGTACAATTTGCAAGGAAAATACAAGACTGCCTCATACAAGTATAATGGCGTAGCATCAATTCTTGGTAAACAGCATCACAATCTATACGATGAAAACTCATTTATTGGTAAGTGGATGACTTCTAAAAATACTTTAGAACTAATTAACGGTCATCTTTTTGCCCATGGAGGTATACATCCAGATTTTGCAAATTATGATATTACTATAGACGAGGTCAATCAAATAAATAGAGCTAATTATCGTAAATCATATTTTCCTAAACCAGAAGAATCAGTTGAGCAATTAATTACCTCTAATAGAAAAGGAATCTGTTGGTACAGAGGGTATTTTAATGACGATTTATCCCAAACAGATGTTGAAAAAGGAATTGAAAAGTTCAATGCTAAAGCAATTGTTGTTGGTCATACACTTCAATGGAATGTAAACAAATTATACAACGGAAAAGTATTTGCTATTGATGTTAAGCACCCTAAAGACTATAGTAAACATTGGCCTTTTAAAAAATCTGAAGGCCTATTAATTACAGAAGGAAAATACTATCAGGTATTAGCAAATGGAAATAATGAACAATTATAATAAAACACAAAAAATGAAAACTAAACTTATTAATTTTTTAGCAAAACCCTATTCAGTTGTCGTAGTAATTTTAATAGCAACATTATTATCCTTAGAAGATAGGAATTTAGGTTACTTTTTCGGTTTGGGAGTTGCACTCTTTATTATTTGGCAAAAGAAATGGGATTGGTCGAATGTTGGATTTGGTCAAAAATTAAACCTTAAGACAATAATAAATAGTCTTTGGATATCAATTTTATTCTTGTTTGTGATGGGATTAATTGATACGATTGTTCAACATTATATTGGAGATCATAATTTAAGTTCTTTAGATGATATTCGAGGTAATTTTAGCAGCTACGCAATAATCATGGTTGTCATGTGGGTTTTTGCAGCCTTTGGTGAAGAACTTCTTTTTCATGGCTATTATATGCAACGCCTTGCTAAATTATTTGGAGACACAAACAAAGCTTGGCTCTTATCTGGAATACTAATTTCTATTTATTTTGGAATTTCTCATGGATACCAGGGGTTATCTGGAATAATTGGAGTCACCATAGGGAGCTTATTTTTTGCTATGTTGTATTATAAAAACAGGAGTAACTTATTACTAATAGTTTTAATTCATGGAATTTATGACTCTATTTGGCTTACACTTATTTATTTGAATAAAGACAGCATGGTAAATGAATGGTTTCAACAGTTACTGTTTTAAATCCAATAGTGTTTTATAGAATAGAAGTAATCTGGCGTTAGTTATCTTTATTCACGGTTTTATGATACAATAGGTCTTACACTTATATATCTTAATAAAAAACGAATATTTTCTGATTGGATACTACAGATAATTTTAAATTAAAAATGTATAATATTTGTTAGTTAGAAAATAATTTTGTTATTTTGTACTATATGAACCAAATTAGTACACATTATTTTAAATATGAATACTAAAAATAGAATATTAAAAGTAGCAAGACAAAAATTTTTAAAAAATGGCTTCTATAAAGTTTCAATGGATAGCCTTGTTAAAGAACTTAGAACAAGTAAAAGCAGTCTTTATAATCATTTTTCGTCTAAAGAGGACTTAGTACAAGCGGTCATTGACCAATTAAATATTGATATAAATTCAAATTTGCAAGAGATAGTTAATGATGATAAATTATCTTTTAAGGGAAAGTTGATAGCTGTTTCTGATTTTACAAAGAATTTACTTTCTACTGTAAGCGAAGAGTTCTTAAAAGATCTTGAAATTAATACTCCTGATATTTGGGAATATTACCAGAAAACAAGAATTGAAAGAATTAATAAGTACTATCGAAAATTATTTGAAACAGGTATAAATGAAGGCATGCTTCGAGATGACATTAATATTGATGTTATAGTTGCTATTTACATGAACTTGATGGAACTGCCACTTAAAACTGAATATCAGAAGTTTTTAGGTATGTATAACCAAAATATTTATGAATTTACAACTGAAATATTTTTAAATGGAATAGCTAGAGAATAAATTTTTTTATCATTTCAGTACTATAAAAACTATTTTAGTACATAAAATTATAATTATGAATATTCACAGAATTGAAACAGGAAAGGTTAGAATCAAGAAGAATCAAATAAAAAGGACAAAGGGAATTATTCCACCAATGCTTAATATACTATTTGGGGAAAAATGGGCAGAATGGGTGCCTATTTATACATGGGTAATTGATCATGAAGATGGCGTAATTGTAGTTGACACAGGTGAAACGCATAAAACAAGTGTTAGAGGATATCTCCCAAAATGGCACCCATATTATGCCTTGGCAGTAGAATTTGATGTTAAACCAGAAGATGAAATTGGTCCACAACTTCAGCAAATGGGTATTGATTCAATTACAGATGTTACTAAAGTTATCATGACTCATTTGCATACAGATCATGCTGGAGGCTTGCATCATTTTCCAAATTCAGAAATAATTATTGATAGAAATGAATTTAAGAATGCGTCAGGCTTAAAGGGTTTATTAGCTGGTTATCTACCACACAGATGGCCAAAATGGCTTGATCCAACACTAATTGATATACCCAACAAACCTCACTTTACATTTAATAGAAGCATGCCAGTGACTGAAGATGGCAAAGTAATGATAGTTGCAACTCCTGGTCATGTTGCAAACCATATATCTGTCATAGTAGAAGTAGATGGATTGCATTATTTCTTAGCAGGAGACACCTCATATACACAAGAAAATTTACTTAATGAAGTGCCAGATGGTATAGGAACCAATGAAAGTATAAAGACGCTTAAAAATATATTGTCCTTTTCAAAATTTAATCCTACCATTTATTTACCATCACATGATCCTTTAGTACCGAAAAGAATGAAAAATAAAGAGGTTGTTAAAAGCTAAAAGCCGGTTTTAATAAAATAAGAAAAGAACTAAATAAATCATCATAAACAATACAGAAGTCAATTTAAAGTAAGTCATGAAAAAAAAGAAAAACATTGTTGTTTTATTCTACTTAGTAATTATACTAGTGGGATGTGTATCTCAAAAGATTGCAACACCTCTAGCCGTCGACTCCCCTATTAGGGCATCAATAGACCTAACAAAAGTTGTTGACGATAAACTACCTGTAGTAATAAATCCTGGTAGGCTTACAAAAGAAACTATAACCTATAGGCTACCAAGAATAGTCCAGGGCACATATTCTGTAAGTGACTTTGGTCGTTATGTCGAGGACTTTAAGGCATTTGATTATAGTGGTAAAGAAATGCAAGTGTCAAAATTAGATATCAATTCATGGATAATAGGTAATGCTAAAAACCTCGATCGTATTACATATATGGTAAATGACACTTACGATATAGAAAAAACAAGTGAATTTGAAGTTCCACTATCCCCATCAGGCACCAATATCGAGCCAGAAAATTATGTTTTGAACCTTCATGGCTTTATTGGGTATTTTGATTCACTTAAAACTAATCAATATGAATTGAGTATAACTTCTCCAGCCAATTTTAAGCACTCAACAGCCCTGGAGATTGTTGACTCTAAGTTAAGTAGTGATGGTACAAAAATCACAAATAGTTTTGTTGGTAATCGTTATTTTGATATAACAGATAACCCCATGATGTACGGTAATTTGGATATTGAAGAATTTGATGTGGATGGTATTAAAATTGTATTAAGTGTGTTTTCGCAAAGCAAGACATATACTGCCAAAGAAATTAAAGAGACAATGGTTAAAATGATGCAATCTCAAAAGGCCTATCTCGGAGATATGACTAGCACTTCTAGATATGATATCTATTTGTATTTGTCTAACGGTAAAGAAAACTCTCCGAAAGGTTATGGCGCTTTAGAACACCATACATCGACCGTAGTAGTAATGCCTGAATATTGGAATGAAGAAAAACTTGCCAGAGTCCTATTTGATATGGTTGCTCATGAGTTTTTTCATATAGTGACACCTCTTAATGTACACTCACAAGACGTGCATTATTTTGATTACAACCAACCCACATTTTCTAAGCATCTATGGATGTATGAAGGAGTAACCGAATACTTTGCCAGATTATTTCAAGTGGATCAAGGTCTTATAAATTCAGAAGCATTTTATGCCATTCTTTTCGATAAAATTAAGGAATCCAAAGACTTTAACGATCAAATGAGTTTTACTGAAATGAGTAAAAAAATTCTCGGAAAGCCTTACAGCACCAACTACCCCAATGTATATCAAAAAGGTGCTTTAATAGCGATGTGCATTGATATTTTAATGAGAGAAGAAAGTAATGGTAAAAGAAGTCTGCTATCGTTAATGAAAGAGCTTTCAGAAAAATATGGCAAAAACAATCCATTTCAAGACGATCTATTAATCGATGAAATCACTGCAATGACCTACCCTGCTATTGGTATATTTTTAAAAACACATGTAGAAGGAAACAGTCCAATACCATACCAAATCTATTTTGATAAGGTTGCATTAATTTTGGAAGACAACGCCATAAAATTGGTTAAAAACCCAACACCTTCACAACAACGGCTAAACAATGCATGGTTAAATAAAAAGGAGACTAAAATCACCGTAATTGAGAATGTCAACATTATTCCAATGAATGAAGAGGTTGTACTCAAAAACCAACGATTAGTGATAGCAGGCGGAAAAATTGTTAGTATAGAACCTAATTCCAAAAAGTCAGAGTTTCAAGCCAATTTAAGTATTGACGGTACAGGCAAATATTTAATTCCTGGGCTATCTGAGATGCATTATCACTGGAGAAACAATGATAGAAACATTGAAAAGGATTTTAAATTATTAATAGCTAATGGTATTACAACAGCTAGAAACATGGGCGAATACAATGGGCAAGATCATATCAGTATTAGAAACAAAATTAATAAAGGTCAATTGTTTGGACCTAATTATTATACAACTGGACCATATTTACAAACAGACAAACTCCAAACGATTAAGGATGCCATTAAAGTAGTTAAGCAACATAAAGACAAAGGTTACGATTTTTTAAAAATTGGGGATGGTAGGGAAATTTCAAAAGAAGTATATCTGAAATTGTTAGACGAAGCACTTAAGCAAAAAATTGATGTTATTGGTCATGGGCAACATAACTTACCATTAGAGTATTCATTACGGATGAAATCTATTGAGCATATAGAAGAGTTTATATACATTTTTAATACTACTGACGATTTCAAGTATTTAAATAATAATAAGGATTTTTTAAATAATGCTGCACAGCAAATCAAAAATAGCGGCATTTATGTTGCACCCACTTTGGTGATTTTTGAAATGATTACCCAATATCTTGATGAAGGAAGGTTTGCAAAATTGCAAAAAAATGATAATGCTAAGTACTTACCAGCTAAAGATTCAATATACTGGTTATCAGATAAAAATCATTATAGAGCAGATTTTGCAGGAGGTAAAGATATTGTAGGACTGGGAATGAAGCCATTGGACTTTTTTAACAGCTATTTTGAGTGGATGAAGACATTCACCAAAATATTGTCTGACCACGATATACCATTATTATCTGGCAGTGATACTTTTGGAATGGTCATTCCAGGATTTTCACTACATCAAGAATTCGAGTTTTTACAAGAAATAGGATTAACGCCTTACGAAATATTAAAAACAAGCACAATTACACCTGCAAGATATTTAAATACTATGGCTTTAGAAGGAACGGTTTCTGTAGGCAAAAATGCCAACCTAGTGTTGCTAAATAAAAACCCTCTTGAGGATATTAAAAACACAAAAACTATTGAAGGAGTAATGCTTAAAGGTCAATGGCTAGATAGAACGCAATTAGATAAGTTGCTATTAGAAGTAGAACTTTCAGACTTCTAAAAGTCAGGTCTAAGCGATTAAAGGATTAGAAACAATTACTACTTAAACAATAATTATAAACTATTAAAATAAATATTATGGAACGAATTAATTATCAGGATATTCCAAAAGGAATGTTCGAAAATTTAATGACAACTGAAGACTACATTAACAATTCTTCATTAGATATGCAATTACTTGAATTGATAAGATTAAGAGTAGCACAAAAAAATGGTTGTGCCTATTGTGTAGATATGCATCATAAGGAACTAAAACATCTTGGAGAAACCGATTTAAGATTGTCTTCGCTATGTGTATGGAAAGAGACACCATACTTTTCTGAAAAAGAAATGGCAGCGTTTAACTTAACCGATGTACTTACTAAAATGAGTAGAGATCCTTTACCAGAAGAAGTATTTGAGGCTTTAACACCGCATTTTAATAAAGAAGAGATTTGCTATTTAACCTTAGCTATCTCACAAATTAATACATGGACCAGATTAATGAAAGCTTTCAAATTTACTCCAGGAAATTATCAGGTTAAATAATTTAAAAAAAATGACATGAAAATTAAAGAATCAAAAACCATTCGTTTCCATGAAATTGGAAGTGCAGACCTTCTAAAAATTGAGACCTTACCAATTGTTGAGCCTAAAGAAAGTGAAGTAAGAATTAAAGTGGAGGCATTAGGGATAAACCGAGCAGAGGTTATGTTAAGAGAGGGTCAATACTTGGAGAACCCGGTATTCCCATCTCGCTTGGGCTATGAAGCAAGTGGAATAGTTGATGCTATTGGCGTAAAGGTTACGTCGGTTAAAGTTGGTGATAGAGTAAGTACAATTCCTAATTTTTCAATGGTATCTTATGGTGTGTATGGGGAGAGTGCTATAGTTCCTGAAGCAGCAGTAGCAAAATACCCTGAAAACTTATCTCCACAAGAAGGAACAGCTATATGGATGGCATATTTAACAGCTTATGGTGCAATTGTTGAAATTGGTAAGGTTATACCAAATGATTATGTTTTAATTACAGCATCAAGTAGTAGTGTTGGATTAGCTGCTATCCAAATAGCAAAAGCAGAAGGAAGCACTGTAATTGCAACAACTCGAGGTCATAACAAAAAACAATTTCTTCTAGATGCTGGAGCAGATCATGTAATTATCACCAATGATGAAAACATCGAAGAAAGGGTGTCCTCTATTACTAATGGTAATGGAGCTAATTTAATTTTTGATCCAATTGGAGGTAGTTTATTAGAAAAATTAGCCGAAACAGCTTCTGTTGGTGGAACAATTATTGAATATGGATCATTATCACCAGATCCAACACCATATCCATTATTCATTGCTCTTAAAAAAGGGTTAATCATTAAAGGATATACTCTTTTTGAAATCACTACATATACAGAGAAATTAAAAAGAGGAAAAGAATATTTATTCGATAAACTCAAGAATGATGAGTTAAAGCCAATCATAGATAAAATATTTTCTTTGGATGAAATTGTAGATGCACATAAATACATGGAATCAAATCAGCAAAAAGGTAAAATTGTTGTCTCTGTTTAAAAAGAGAATCATTCCCTTTAATTTAATCCACCAAAAAGATAAATGATTTATAGGTTGCAAATAAAATTTAAGTTTTGGTTCGAGAATAGGTCAATGTTCTGTACAGTAGAACCTTCAACCTTTTTTGGGTTGAAGGTTTGTTTGGTCTTTTACAACTAGTAGCAAGGGTAAAATCTAAACGATATTATAGTTGAACATTCTAATATATGAGGTGATTCCACTTTATTCCACCTTATTATATAGTAGTGTGGTGTGCTACAGAACAATATAGAGTTTTGACGACCTTATTTAATTCTAAAAACAACTATAAGGATGTTATAGATGTATAAAAGTTTGAGCATCGTTAAAAAAAAGTGCTAAATGACAAGGTAAAAAGTAGGATGTTTATTTATCTCTCAAAACATCTTTATACATGAGATTTAGTCAAAAAATTCATCCTTTTTATACTGCGTAAAATTATTCAGTAGCTATTTCATTTTTTATTTTAGACTATTCTTCATTATCTTTAACTGTTGGTATTCTTGTTGGTACTATGTGGGCTTCGTTTTTATAGATAATCAGATATTGAGTAACTGATTTTCATATTATTACATGAAAATTAATTGAATTATCGCTTTGATTTAAATTGCCTGATTATAGATTAACAGCAATACCTTTTTCAATTGTTATTATTTTTATAATGAAATGGCTATAATAAAAGAAGAAACCTATAAATTTTGAAATTAATTGCAAAACACAATTGTTATTAAATTTTAAAAGCAATAATTATGACAAGAGACATTATTGACATCAATGATTTTACTATATTAATTGAAGAAGCAAAAACCGATGATATAACAATAGATTCATGTTTTTTTGATGAGCCTATTATAGCAGTTGCTTTTTATGGCTCTGGAAATGTAGATCTAAATGTAAAATACGGAAACAAAAACAAAGTATTTAATTACACAAAGGGTTTAGCTCTTTCATTTTATGCTGACGAAAATGTAGAATTTACTCATACGGTTTCACCTTCTAAACCCTTAGAATATTTAGTTATAGCTACTTCTACAAATACAATAGACAAACTCCCTAATCATGAAGGTGAGTTGTTTAGTGAAATGCTAAATCAACTCGTTAACCCTTCAGATCATTATGTAGAAGGACCAACATTTTACATGACTCCAGAAATGCAGACAATCATAGATTCATTGTTTAACATTCAATATGAGGGAAAAACTAAAATGATGTTTTTTAGAAGTCAGATAACGGCATTGCTTTCTCATTTTTTTGGTCAGCTGGCTTCTATAAAGTCTGAAAAAATAAAGAACCCAGAACGAGAAAAACTAACTCAAGCAAAAACAATTTTATCTCAGAACTTAGATAACCCTCCTTCATTAAATGAACTCTCAAAATTAATAGGATTAAATACGTTTAAATTAAAAAAAGGGTTTAAGGAATTTTTTGGAGTTCCTGTATTTAAATATCTTCAAAATGAGCGCCTAACTATAGCTCATAAAATGATTAGAGATCAAGAATCTACTGTTCAAGAAGCAGCTTGGCATGTAGGTTATGACAGCCTTAGCTCTTTTTCAAATGCTTTTGAAAAAAAATTTGGTTTAGACCTAGCCAAATAAAGTAAAACAACTTCTCGAACAAATCTTAATTCTTTTAAGACAAACCTTTCAATCGTCTTCGTAATAGTTTTGTCATGTAACTTTTAAATTAAAAAGACATGAAAACTAAACTAACCATTTTATTAGGTATAGCTATATGGATTATCGCTGTCCTTTTTTATTCAATTTCTTATTATGTCCCTCTTTTAGAAAATGCTGATACACAGGCTAACGTTGTGCTGTTTATTATTGTTATTCCATTAGTCTGGGTTGGATGTTTTTACTATTACAAAAAAGATAACAAAACCCATGGATATAGAGTTGGTCAAACCATGTTGTTAACTAGTATTGCTTTAGATGTGCTGATAACTGTCCCTTTATTTGTGATTCCAAATGGAGGAAATCATTATAACTTTTTTACTTCTTTAGGGTTCTGGATCATAGCTTTTGAATTCTTATTAGTTGCCGTTTTATACTGGTACACGCAAATTTATCCACAGAAAATGCAATCCAAATTATAAGGTTATGACTTTTACTTTTGAAAATACAGGAATCATTGCATTAATATTACTAACTGGATTATCAGCCGGATTGTGCTTTACATGGACCAATTCAATAACTCCAGGAATTGGCAGATTAGATGAGTTTGGCTATTTAAGTGCATTTCAACAGATGAATAGAAGCATTATAAATCCACTTTTTATCCTTGTATTCTTTGGACCTTTCATTCTCGGACTCCTCAATTTGTATCTGTTTAAAAATGCATCAAGTCAAATGACTTGGTTATTGGTTTTTGCCGTAGTCTTCTACTTTTTTGGAGTGGTATTGGTTACCATTTTTGGAAATGTTCCACTTAATGAAATTTTAGATAAAACGGATTTAGGCAAAGCTAGTTTAGCAGACTTAAAACTGCTACGAGATCGATTTGAAACTAAATGGAATCGTTTGCATTTAATTAGAACTATAAGTTCTGTAATATCATTTCTCTTACTAATACTAACCCTTTTAATAAAAAAATAATCATGAAGACAACTAAAATTATTACAACAAGATATCGAAAATTAACAACTCGGTTATTAAAGTTTTATAAATGCGAAGTAAAACAGTTTAATAAAATTTTAGAAATAAACTAAAAACATAAGAATTTAAAAACAAATACTATGAAAGAAAACATTTTAGTAATTGGTGGCACTGGAAAAACAGGCCGAAAAGTAGTATCAAAATTAAGGGAATTAGGCCACAATGTTAGAATTGGCTCTAGATCAGCAAATCCTTCTTTTGATTGGGAAAACCAACAAACATGGTTAAAAGCATTGAGAGGAATGGATAAAGTGTACATCACTTTTCAGCCGGACTTGGCGGTGCCTGGTGCTTTAGAGGCTATAGAGAAATTGGTTAAACTAGCTAAGAAAGTAAAGTTAAAAAAAATAGTTCTCTTATCTGGAAAAGGAGAAAGAGAAGCTGAGCTTTGTGAGCAAGTCATAATTCATTCTGGTATTAATCACACAATTGTTCGTGCCAGCTGGTTTAATCAGAATTTTAGTGAAAGCTTTTTTCTAGGACCTATTTTAGAAGGCTTTGTCGCATTACCACAAGCAGATGTAAAAGTTCCTTACGTTGACACAGAAGATATTGCTGATGTAGCTGTCAAGGCGCTATTACATGAAAAGCATGATGGTAAAATATATCAATTAACTGGTTCAAGACTACTCACATTTAGAGATGTAATAAACGAGATTTCAGAAGCCACAGGAAGAGATATTGCATTCACATCAATTGCGCTACCAGCCTACGTACATGTAATGAAGCAAGAAGGCGTGCCTGATAATTTCGCTTGGCTAATAGAATACTTATTCTCCGAAGTTTTAGGCAACCCTAACAATGCTGAAATTACAAATGACATAGAAAAAGTATTAGGTAGACAGCCTATCGTTTTTTCAGATTATGTGAAAGAAACTGCCAAAACAGGAGTTTGGAATCCATCTTAAAATCTATATAAAACAAGAAAGCTTGTTTTAACCTAAAGAGTAAAAAACAGTTTTCTCAATGCTTTTAAGCAGAAAATTGGTTACGGTAAGAGTGATAAATAAATTCTTCTCGAACAAATTTAAATCCTTTTCAAACAGATTTTCTATAATCTAAAGTATAAATTTGTTTTGTTATTTATATAAAACAGTAACGTTTAGCATTTAATAAAAATTATTTTATTATGAAAAAATTTGCATATAGTTATCCAATATTGAAAGAAAAAATAGGTGATTGGTTAGCTTTCGTTAAAGAAGTAAACACTAACAGAAACTTAGAGTTTACAGAAATGCATGCTAGAATTGGAGTAACTAAAGAAAGCTGGTATTTACAAAAAACAAATGCTGGATTTGAGGTAGTTGTATATACTGAGGCTAGAGACGAGAAAATTGCTGAAAAATTTAAAAATGACAATACTGAATTTTCTAACTGGTTTAGAAGTGAAGTAGCCAGAATTCAAGACATAGACTTAAATTCCCAATCAGAACTACCTAAAATAGTTTTAGATTGGAGTGAATAGAACTAATAATACAATAAAAAACTTAAAAGTTAAGAATATGAAAATTAGTAAAATTCAAATAGTAAGCGCAGTTACTTGGGTTGCAACCATAATAAGTTGTAGTTACATATTAAGAGGTTTTGAAAACAGTCAAGATATAATAAATGTTCTCATTGCTGGAGCCACAATACATTTCTTATTATTATCGGAATTAGCCAATAAGCTTTCAAAAAGAAAGAAAATTAAGGATTCCTAAATATTAAAAATAAACAGAGATAAAAAAATATTACTATTAAAAAATCCCCAAACTTAAATCACTTATTTCAGGAATGTAAAACTGGTGCAAGAAAAATTTAAATCACATGAATCAACTGACTACTGAGCGATTAGTAATTGAAAAGGCAACACTAAAAGATGCTCCATTCATTTTAAAACTATTTAATAGTTCTAATTTTATTGAATTTATTGGTGATAGAGGTTTAAAAACTATTAAGGATTCTGAAGAATATATTCAAAACAACTTAATTGACTCTTATGAAAAGAATGGATATGGCCTTTTTAAAATGAGTCTTAAAGAAAATAAAGAACCTGTTGGGATATGTGGATTCGTTAAAAGAGATACTCTAGAAAATGCAGATATTGGGTTTGGTATTCTTCCAGAATTCGAAAAAAAAGGATACACTTATGAAGCCTCTAGAGCAATGATGGATTATGGAAGATTAACTTTGAAAATAAATCCAATTTTGGCGATAACATCTGTTGTGAATATTAAATCACAATCAGTTTTGAAAAAAATTGGACTACATAAAAAAGGAACAATAATACTTGGAGAAAAAGAAGTGTTATTATATTCAGATGAACGATAATGCTATGCAGTTTTTAAGAAAGATGAAATTTTTAAATAAAATACACGCTACTTTTTTATTATTATCGTTTTGTACAGTAATTGCACAAGAATCAAATAATATTAGAATAATTGACAGGAATGTTGGACAAACAATTACTTTACATTCATCAATACTAAATGAAGAACGAGAGCTTAATATTTCTCTTCCTATAAATTATGACAGAAATATTCACGATTACCCAGTGATTTATGTAATGGATGCTGAATTTTTATTTGATGTAACTCAGTCAATTGTAAAAATAAGAGCAGAAAGAAATTATATGCCTCGAAGTATTATTGTTGGAATTGTTAATAATACTGGCAAAAGAAATAATATGGCGCTTATTTTAAAGAATAAAGAAGGGCGTGAGTTTTTTGGAGGTTACGGAGGTAAATCTAAAGAACATCTAAAGTTTTTAAAAGATGAAGTTATTCCTTTTCTTGAAACAAACTATCGAGTAAATTCACATCGCACTATTATAGGGATGTCACCTACTTTTGGGCCTGTTTTAGAGGCGTTTTGGAATGACCCAAAGCTATTTAAAGGTTATATAGTTCTTGCATCTGAATTAGCACAATACACTAGTAATGATAAAACTGTTGAAAATCGAATTTTATCTTCAATTCAATCTGGAAATCATTCAGGTAACTCATTGTATATCGGAAAGGCATCAAGAGATTTATTAAAAAGACCTGAAGAAGAAACGTATGCTTATACAAATTTAAATAAAGCACTAAAGAAATTGAATCTTCAAAATGTCAGGTATAAAATAGAAGTTTTAGAAGAAGAAGATCATTATGGAATGTCTGTTCCCGGGATACAGCATGGATTAGAAACCATTTATCCAAAAGATGTTTGGAATATTCCATACAAGAAATTCAGAAACTCAAAAAAACCTGCTAAATCATTAAAACAATTTTTTGACAAGTTGTCTAAACAATATGGCTTCGATATTATTCCTAACGAAGATTCATTTTATTTTATTGGTAACCTATTAGGTGTAGGACGTAAGTTAAAAAGCAGTAAACGCTATACCGAATTGGTTGAATTTTTAAAATTATCTATAAACTATTATCCTAATTCAGCTATTTGCTATAGTTATCTATCAGAAGCCTATGCTTCAAGTAATCAAATAGAACTAGCGATTTTTAACGCTGAAGAAGCCTTAAGATTAGCTAGATTTTATAAAGAAGACGATATAAATTATTATAAGAAAAAACTTGATAGTTTAAAAAAATCATAAAATAGTTTAAAATGAATTCACTTACAAAAACTGCTAGATTAACGGGATTATTATATTTAATAATCATTATATGTGGAATCTTTAGTGAAATGTACGTACGAGCAAACATCATTGTCCCAGGAGATGCTACAGCAACAGCAGACAATATACTGGCTTCAGAATCTCTTTTTCGGATTGGTTTTGTAAGTGATTTAATTATGATCATTTGTGATATTGCTATTGCAGTAACATTTTACGTACTATTAAAACCTGTTAGTAAAAAACTTGCCTTAATAGCAGCCACATTTAGACTGATACAAGCCTGTGTTCTTGGAGTTAATTTGCTGAATTATATTACCCCTCTTATACTTTTAAGTGGTGATGAATATCTATCTGTATTTCAAGGAGAACTACTTAATGCTAATGTAATGATATACCTCGATGCTTTTAAGTATGGTTATGATATTGCATTAGTATTTTTTGGGGTAAGTTGTTTAATATTGGGCTATTTGTTTATAAAATCAGCATATCTACCAAAATTTTTGGGAGTATTATTAATATTTGCTGCATTATCCTACCTTATTGGTAGTACAGTTCTGTTTCTTCTTCCAAATTGGACATCTATAATTTCGCCAATATATATCATTGCTTTTATTTCAGAACTAACACTCTGTTTTTGGCTTTTAACTAAAAAAGTAAGTATCCCAAAAATCAATTAATCATTATGTCGAAAAATAATATGACAAAAGTCCATTTCATAATAATTCTTCTTTTTACGATAAACCAAGTTGTATCTCAAAATTTAAACGAAGGAAAGGTATTTGGTAATTCAATAATTCTAAAATCTGATATTTTACAAGAAGAACGAGAAATCCAAATTTTCTTACCAGCTAATTACGAGGGAAATTCAAAGAAATATCCAGTTCTTTATATAATAGATGCACAACGTTATTTTTTGAATGGCATCGCATTTCAGCAAAATCTTACTTGGCAAGAAATTGCACCAGAATTCATTGTTGTTGGAATTAACACTCATGCTGTAAAAAGACGTAATTTATTTTATGAGGAGTCTTCTAAATTTATCGAATTCTTGGAAGAGGAACTGATTCCTGAGATAAATACAAAATATAAAACACTCGATGAACGAATTTATTTTGGATGGGAAATGGCAGCTGGAATCGGTATTCAGATATTTGCAAACAAACCTTCCCTTTTTAAAGGTTTTCTTTTATCAAGTCCAACACACATTTCTAGAGACCGATTAGAAATGGTAAGCGAAATGTTACAAAATGACACTAAACAGAATTTAAAAATATACTCAGTATTAGGGACTGTTGAAAACTGGGCTACAGAATCAATGTCTTCCCTAGATTCTATTTTCCAAAAACACTCAACTAAAAACATACTGTGGAAATACAATCTTTCAGATAACGAGAATCATTACACAACTCCATTAACAACCATAAATGAAGGGTTGAAACTATTTTTTAGTGACTATGGGCCAATCCGTTTTTATTCAATTAATGAATTCTCAGATTATGGGGGTATTGAAAGACTTAAAAAACATTATCAAGATAGAGGAAAAAAATATCAGATTTCAGAAGATATTCACTCTGACACAAAACACTATCTTTTATTACAAGCTCATAAAGAAAATAATTTTAAAATTTTCGATGAGCTAGTACGCGAAATTGATGGGAAAATTTTTATTAAGAATTACTATAGACAAGCTAGGTGGTTCGCCCGTTTTTCTAGTTTTTACCTTGACAATAATAGATTAGAGGATGCTCTTGTAATTTTAGAATTAGGGATCAATAAATTTCCTAATGCTTCAATTTTGCATTTTGCAAAAGGAAATTATTATAAGACAATTGGAAAAATTAAGGATACAAGGAAATGGTATAAAAAAGCTATTCAAATCGCAAGAATGAATAATGAACCTGATCTAGAAAAGTATACTACTGAACTGAAAAAAATATAACTAATGCTAACACGGTTTATAAAACCTTTGGTAACAAGCAGAAAACCGAACTTAAAAAGTGAAACCGTATCAAAATAAAAAAAAATGAAAAATAGAACCTTTTATAAAGTTAAAAAACTATTCGTAATAATGTTATTGTTTTCCTTTAGTGCTTGTCAGGATGGCAACAAACCTAAATCAAAATTTCATGCAATTGCTTATACATCATTACCCTCAGGTGTAGCTACCATTTATAAAAGAAATGCTGAAAGTAAATTTAATATTGAAAGTACAAATATGAAAGGAGGTTACCTAGCTTGGTCTCCTGACGGAAAAAAACTTGCCTTTTATCATAAATATGATGATAAAAAGACTTGGTCTATTCATACAATGAATGTTGATGGAACGAATTGGAAACGGTTAACTTTTGCGAAAAATAAATGGGATTATGGCCCAGAATGGTCTCCTGATGGAAAAAAAATTGTTTTTGCAAGAGAGTTTAAAGACTCAACAGGAATTGTTCACCCAGAAATTTGGATTATGAACGCTGACGGGAGTGAACAGACTCAAATAAAATCATTACAAGGCGGTAGTCCCTTTTTTACTCCAGATGGTAGAATCGTTTTTTCTGCCGAATTTAAAGGCAAAAAAAGTGAAATTTGCATAGCACATATTGACGGCAGTCATATTGTTCAACTAACAGATAATCAATCTGATGATTGGCATCCTGATGTTTCTCCTGATGGCAAACATATTGCTTTCATGTCAAATAGAGATGGAAATTTTGAAGTGTACGTGATGAATATAGATGGTTCCAACCAAAAACGATTGACAAACGATAGCGCTGATACTTGGTATCCCTCGTGGTCTCCTGATGGTTCAAAACTAATTTATTCAATCAAAACCGGTAAGGAAAGAAAAGACAGAGATATTTTTATAATGAATAAGGATGGTTCTTCCGTAGAGAAAATCATCTCCAATGGTTCGCAGGCCGCATGGTTAAAATGAAAAAAAAATTGATTTTTTTGGACTATTTATAGTGTCGAAATTTGAATTGAAAAATAGCGAAATGCCAACAATAGCTATAAGTAATTGCTTGTTCTCACCAAACTGAAAATCCTCACGGATTTTCAGTTTGGTGTGTATTTGCGAATTTAAGTGCTAAACCACGTAACTACTCATAATAGAGACCGTGGCAACAAGCAGAAAACCGAACTTAAAAAGTGATAAATAAAAAATTAAGTTACCAATCCTCTTAAAATTTATGCTAACATTTAAGCTAAATAACGAAACAACATCGAATATAAAAAAAAAAGCACTTAAACTGCTTAAAGTATTTTCTATTACTTTCTTACTTATTGCAGTAATTATTACGACAGCAATTCTGTGGCCATTACCTAAAATAGAAACCCCAGAGAATCATAATACGACCCTAATAAAATCAGTAAATATCATTGATGTACAAACAGGAAATATTTTGGCTAATCGAGATATTTTTATAGAAAACAATATTATTAAATATATAGAGACTTCTGGGGTTATAAAATCAAAAGAGGCTGACTTTATTGTAAATGGCAATGGTAAATATATAATCCCTGGTTTATGGGATATGCACACGCATTCAAACCAACATTCTGAATGGCTTCACCATCCGCTTTATATTGCTAATGGAGTAACTGGAATAAGAGATATGTCGGGTCAGCTTAATGTAAAAGACAGTTACTGGGTTGGTAGCAAAGAACGTTTAAATTGGAATGCCGAATTAAGTAATAATGCAAGGGTAACTCCAAGGCATGTTTTGCAAAGCAGTTATCAAATTGACGGAGCGGCCTCGGTACCTGATGGGTTTCCAGAATTTTTCAAACTTCAAGAGGATAATGATATTGATTCGTTATTAAACTTTTATAAAAATGAAGGTGTCGATTTTATTAAAGTATATCAACAGATTTTACCAAAATCTTACAGAACTCTTGCCTTGCAAGCACCAAAATATAATATGCATTTGGCTGGTCATAAACCTATATTTATAAGCCTTGAAGAAGCGGTAAGTCTAGGACAGCGTAGTTTTGAGCACGGTCGTATTTTTATGTATGAATCTTTTCCCAATGCTGATAGTTTACGTATTGCTGATAATTGGAGAGGCTTCTTTTCAAAATCAAAAAAATCTATGGTTGAAGACTTTAATTCAGAAATTGCTAGCAAGTTAATGAGATTAATGCAAGAGAAAAACGCTTATTGGACTCCAACACTTCAAACGCTTAAATTTGAAGCTTTAGCCCATGAATCTACTTTTTTAGATAATCCAAATCTAAAATATGTTACAGCTGCAAGAAAAAAACTGTGGTGGAATATCGATGTGAAAAATAACAAAAAGAGAAACTTATCAAGTGAAGGTAAAGAATTAAGTCTTAATTTTTATAATGCTTCAAAGGAGCAAGTTAAAATGGCAAACAAAATGGGTGTTCCGATTATGGCAGGGACCGATGTTATGGATTCCTATGTTTTTGCTGGATTTAGTATGCACGATGAATTAGAAGATCTCACCAAAAGTGGTTTG